>JACCDO010378830.1_pt1 | contig 21432 bp, 17 predicted proteins | sample 7446101 | NCBI WGS metagenome assembly JACCDO01 (sample SAMN15323440, study PRJNA562643) | freshwater metagenome | isolation source: river surface water | place: USA:Blue River Watershed | collected 2017-08-16
AAGAGCCTTATTTAAATTTAATAAATCAATTAAGCTATTTTCTAAAATATCTGTATTAACATTATTAAATTTAAAACCAAGTTTTGTTAAAATATTAATATCAAGTTTATCATTTAATTTAATATTTTTATTAATTTTTTTTTTTTCGATATTGTCGTCTTCTATCATTTTTTCATTTTGTATTTTTCTTAAACGATTATTATATGCATCATTTAATTCGCGTATTAATTCATTAATAGTTTTAATATATTGAATTCTTTCATTGTTATTTAATATATTGTAATTATTTAACTTTTCAATATGTAATATGGAATTAGTTATTAAAGTAGAATATCTTTTGTATTCAGATTGCAAATATGAAAAAATAAAATCTTTGAGGCTAAGTTCTAACATTTAATATAATTAATGATGAAAAAAATATATAGTATATAATTCCATTAAAATTTTATATATATTTTATTTTATTTTTTATAGCATAAATATATTTTTATGGGTAGTTTTTTTTATAATATATAAATTATTTTTTTTTAAAAGTATATAAGAAACCTAAAATTTAATACGTTTTTCAAAAAGATATGGAATACAATAATATATAGAAATAATTTTTAGTGTGTTTCTTTTCAAAAAAAAATATATATAAAAATAGTATATAATAATGCCTAAGAATACCAAATCAGAAAAAGTCGTTGCTGAAGTTAAAGAAGTAGTTGTTGAAAAAGAAACCAAAAAAGCTAAAACCCAAAAAGGTGCTGCTGTTGCTGAACCCAAGGTTGAACCTAAGGTTGAAGTTGCTCCAGTTGTAACTAAAGTAGCTAAAGTCAGCAAAAAAGCTGCTGTAGCTGCTACTGTTGTTGAAGCTCCTAAAGAAGAAGTTGTTGAATCAGCTCAAGAAGGTGGCAAGAGAAGAGTTAGATATTTCAGGTGTATCTACACTGATAACACATTTGGCAGATTTAGTGGCTATAAACCCAAACAAGCTGCCGGTAAAGCTCTTACCTCAATTCTTAAACAAAGACAACAAGAAGGTAAAGATCTTGCTGAAGAAATCGGCTTCTCAATGGTTGAATGCACAAGAGGTGGTTCACACAAAGTTTCCCAATATACTGGCAAGAGAGTTAAACTCGAAAAACCAGTTACTGTCACTATTAAAACAAGTGATGGTAAGAAAAAGGAAATTAACTATAACTTTACCAACAAAATTAGCAAAGTTAAAAGTGAAAAGAAAGTAGCTGCTAAAAAAACTGCTGCTAAAAAAGCCAGTGCTAAAAAAGTAGTTACCAAAAAACCAGCTGCTAAAAAACCAGCTGCCAAGAAAGCTGCCAAAACAACAAAGAAATCAGCTACTAAAGTTGCTGCCAAAAAACCAGCTACTAAAAAAGCCGATGCTTAATTTTTATTAATTAAATTATTTTTACAGTAATAATTTAATAAAATATTATTATTATATTTTATAATAATATAAAATATGCTTAGCACTACTGATAAAACCAATATGACAAATAATACAATATTGACCGATAATATGCCAATAAATGAAAATATAGATGAACCTAATACAATGCCAATTAGAAATATTTCAAATATGGTTAATAAAGATCTAAGTAACTTACATAAAGAAGATATTGATGATATTGAAAATGAAAATATAAATATGAATAATTTAAGTAGATATTCTACTGGAAATTTAATATTAGTTTATGATGAAAATGAACATAAATTTACTTTTTATAATTCAAATAAATCTATTCTTGGCTCATTTAATTTCAAACAAATTGTAAAATATATTGGTAGACAAATTGAACCTTCTTTTTATAATTTTGTCGATTCTGGCTATTCTGAAGAACTTATTAAATCAATGTTAGGAGAAGTATTAATTGACCCTATTACTGGAAAAATTAATATTATGTTAAAATCACATCTTGAATCTCCTTTTATGGGTAATTTAGATTTACTTATTAGATTAAATAATTGTTTTTGTAATTATGAACACAAAGAACTATTATTAGATATTGCAACAATACAAAATGATAAAAATCAATATAATATTAAATTAAGCATTAAACAATTTATTTATTTATTGATAAATCATACATTAAAAATTATTGCAATTGCATCAGAAGAAATTAAAAATGACAATACACAAGAACAAATGAAACAAAAATTATTAAAATATAGTGTTGCACTAACTTATAGAATTTCGAGCTTTATGAAAGAACATTTAGATAATTATAATAATCAATATAAAACATTATATGAACAAATGCAAAAATTAGCAAGTATCAAAACGACTATTAATACTAAAATAAATACATTAGATACAAAAATTAATAAACAAAATGAATTAATTTTTTCTTTGATTAATGGAAAAAAACCAGAACAATCAATTAATTTATCATCAAATAAAACTGATTTTGCAGAATTGTTTAAAGATGATAATGAAACTAAAAATAATTTCTTTGATTCTGAATTTGTAATAGAAAATAATAATGAATCATATTTATTAACAGATATAGATGAAAATACTGATATGAGTTTAATTTTGTAATATAAATAGTTTATTTGTTGTAAATATGTTTATATCTTTAGTAAAATCTCTATCTGTAAAATTAAAAAAATGTAATAACATATTATTATTAATATCTAATTGATAATTAGTAAAATTTTTATTATAATGAATATTAATATAATCAACATTGTCTAATTTATAAATACATTTTGATCTATCTTTATATTCATATTTTATTCCTATACGAATTATATCTGGAATTTTTTTTGGAATATTACCATCTATTGTTTCACTCCAATAATTTAAAAATACATAACACTCTTTCTGTTTTTCAAAAATATAATCAATAATTTTCTTATTTGTAATATACATATATTCATCTAAATCATTAAAAATCATATAATTATATTCATTCTTTCCATATTTATACATTGCATGATGCATTTGACCTAGTTGTGCATGATGTTTATAATCACAATCTATATTCCAATAATTAAAATCCCATTCTAATAATTTTATATTTTTATTAGCACATACAGATATTATTTCATTTGTTATTTCTTTGTTACAATATAAAAAAAAAGTTTCTACTCCTTGTTTAGTATAATAATTATAAAATAATTCAATTAAATAAAAATCATCTTTAAATAATGTTGTTTGTGCTAAATTTTTTTTTTTTTTACTTTTAAAATTTATTAATTCAAATGTTTTTGTAATATTTTCATATTTTACTGTAATATTATTTTTTTTTTCTTCTGATATATAATTATATATTAAAATTACAATAGGTTCTCTTTCTATTTTTAATTTTTTTTCACTTAAATAAAGTATATTATTATTAGCAAAAATATTTATTTTGCTATAATCATAATTATTATAATATACTGGACAAATTAAAATAATTTGATCATTCTTATGAAATATATCAAAAAATACATATTTATCAATATCGTATTTTAAATAATTAATATCATCAAAGTCAACCATATATAATATTATATTTTAATAAATATTTAAAACATATAATATTATATAAAATAAAATGGATAAAGACAAAATTATAACATTAGTTAAGATTTTAGAATCAAATACTAAAATACTTAATTCTTATAAAAAAATATTAAATAATACAGATAAATTAGAAGAAAATATAACTCGAAAATTTAAAGATAAAGATGATGAAAACAAATTTATAAAAGAATTAGTCGATTCATCTAATGATTATTATTTTCAAATATCCAAAAATTTTTTAAATTAAATTATAAATTGTATTTACTTCTTCTTTTCTTGCATTTTTTGCCCAATTATAAAAATGCAATAACATATTTTCATGAGTATGATATATTTCGGGATTTTCTTTTGTATACTTATCTGGATAATGAATACCATTAAATCTTATAGAATTTGTTTTATTGATACATTTCATTCTATAAGGATATCCATTTGGAATATTATTAATTATAATTTTCATTGGTATTTCTTCTGGAATATTATTATCTAAAGTTTGACTCCAAAAATTATAAAATTGAATACTATCATAATTAGTTTCATTTACATAATCAATTAATTTTTTATTTTTAATATGCATATATTCATCTAAATCATTAAAAATCATATATTTATATTCACTTTTTCCATATTTATATAATGCATGTTGTATTTGTCCTGGTTGTGCATGATGTATTAATTTTGGATTTGGATTCCAATATACATAATTCCATTCAATTAATTTAATATTATTTTTATTATAAAATTTTTTTATTTCTTCATTAATTTTACCATTATAATACATAAAAAAATATTGAACACCTTGATTTTCATAATATTTATGAAAAATATTTATTAATTTATAATCATTCTTAAATAAAGTTGTTTGTGCTAATGTCCTTTCATTTTCTTTATTTGTTTTATAATTTTCTAATACAAATCTTCTTGATTCATTCATATATTCTATATAAATAATTGCATATTTTTTATCAATTTCTAAATCATAAATTAATATATACACAGGGTTATCAATATATTTTTCTTTTGTTTTTAATTTTAAATATTCATTATTATATTTAATTCTAATTTTACTCTCATCAAAATTTGATACATAAGTTGGACAAATTAAAATTAATTCATTATTTTTTAAAAATATATCAAAAAATAAATAAAAGTTTTCATGAATATGATACGAATTTATATCATCATAATGAATCATTAAATATATTATATTTATACATTTAATTATTTTATAATAAACTTGATATATCTGTACCGGATTCAATATCCATTGCTAAATTGCTATTTATACCAATGTCTTTACGGACAAGTTCTGTTTCTATCGTGTTGCATATACTATTTAAGTCATTTAAATATTCTTGACATTTTGTTTCAAAGTATTCTTTTAATTTACTTATTTCTTCTTTGTTACTTTCTAATTTATATTCTTCAAAATGAAAATTTTCAATCTCTTCAAAATATTTATCTATTTTATTATTTAATAATTCTAAATGATCTTTATTAAAAGTATATAATCCACATTCTATTGAACTTTTTAATGAAAAGCATAATTTTTCTAATTCATCTATCTTATTATTATCAACTTCAATTATATTTTCTTTATATTTTTCAAATAATTTATTACATTCTTCATTAATATCATTAATTTTATTAATAAAATCTATTTGTTTTGGTTTTGTAACAGTATATGACCACAATAATGCATCATCTATATAATCTATCAAATTTATTCTATCTCCTTGAGCTATTTTTTTAGATAATCTTTCATTTTCATTTAATAAATCAAAAACAGAATGTGCTAATTCTATTAAATTATTTTTTAAAGATTTCATTTCTTTCTTTTCTTCTTCATCTAATTCACCCAAATCTTCATCTTCTGCTAAATTAGTATCATAATCTTCTTTTACTAATTCTTCATCATCTTTTTCATCACCGTATACAGTAGTTGCTTTTACTTTTACCGCTAATCCATCTACATCTTTTGTTTTATTTGCTTTTAAAACAAGAGTACCAAACTTTTTTGATAAATCTTCTACCTTTTCTTTAAATTCTTTTTCTTCTCTTTCATTATATTTTTTTTCTAATAACCAATTTTTATGTTTAATAATTTCATTTGACAAAGATTCTTTATCTTTTTCATTTAATTTATATTCATTATTTTTTAGATTATTCTTAATGTTATTTATAATTTCATCTATTTCATAATATAATTCTTTCTTCTTTTTTAATATCTTGTCTTTTAAATCAAATTCTCTTGCTTCATCGATTAGTTTATTAATTTGTTCAGGTCGCAATCTTCCTTTATTCCCTGTAATAGTAATCGATTTTTTAGCAATACTTTGTTTGTCTTTATCTGTGATATCTTCTGCTGTAACTGTAATAATTCCATTAATATCAATATTGAATTTAACTTCTATTCTGGCAAATCCTCTTGGTGCTGCTTCAATACCTTCTAATTCAAATTCACCTACCATAAAATTATCTTTTGTCATTTTTCGTTCTCCTTCAAATACTTTAATAATTACTGAATTCTCATAATCAGAATCTGTAGTATAGATTTTTTTCTTTGTTATTGGAATAATTGTATTTCTTGGAATTAATGTATTCATAACACCGCCAATTGTTTCTACACCCAATGATAAAGGAATAATATCTAATAAAGTAACATTATCTGAAAAGGGATCGTCTTCGTGTGATAATATATATGCTTGAATAGCTGCACCTGCTGCAACTACTTCATCAGGGTTCATTGAACAATTTGGTTCTTTGCCATTAAAAAATTTCTTAATATTATCAATAATTTGTGGCATTCTTGTCATTCCTCCTACTAAAATAATTTCATGAATATCTTCTTTTGATAATTCTGCACTTTTTAAAATATCTTCTAATGGTTTTAAAGCTAAAATTAATAAATCTCTACAAATCATATTTAATCTTTCTCTTGTTAATACTAAAATTAAATCTTTTCCTTCATAAAAATCATTAATTAATATATTTGTTTTTAATGAAATTGATAATATTTTTTTGGCATTTTCACAAGCTCTTTTTAATTTCTGATAAGATAAAGAACTTAAATTATTTAATTTATCTAATTTATTTACTTTTTTAAAATAATTAATACAATATGAAATTATTTTATTATCAAAATCAACACCTCCTAAATGTGTATTTCCTACAGAAGCTTTTACTTCAAATAATCCATCTGTTATAGTTAAAAGAGAAATATCTAATGTACCTCCGCCTAAATCATAAACTATAACATTTATACTTTCTCCATCACATTTTTTGCTAAGAGATTTATTTAAAAGACCATATGTTAAAGCAGCAGATGTTGGTTCATTAATAATTCTAATACATTCTAATCCTGCAATTTTGGCAGCATCTTTTGTTGCTTGTCTTTGCGAATCATTAAAATACGCAGGTACTGTAATAACTGCTTTAGATACTTCTGTTTTAAGATATTTTGTTGCCATATCTTTTAATTTTTTTAAAATAATAGAAGACAGTTCTTCTGGAGTTATTTTTAAACCAAAATCAGTAGTGACATTTACATTATTTTCTTCATCTGGTAATAACTCATAATTTATAAATTCCATATCATTAATAACAGAAATATCATTTATTTTTCTACCTATTAATCTTTTAAACTCATAAAATACATTTTTGGGATTTAATTCTTTTTGATTTTTAGCATCAATACCTACATATCTATTTACTTTTGTATAAGCAACGAAACTAGGTATTGTATTGTTTCCATATTCATCTGGAATTATTTCTAAATTATTATTTCTCCAAATCCCTACACAGCTATTTGTTGTACCTAAATCAATCCCTACAACAATATTTTTGTTATCATTTTCTGGTTGTATATTTATACAAGAATTTATATAATCGTGTAATTCCTGATCTTCTTTATTCATTATAAATTAAATAATGAATAAAATTTTAAATATTAAACTTATCGAACTATTTTCTTTCTACTCATATATTTGTTTCTTACATCGTCATCTATTGTAACTTCCATTTTATCAGCTGATGTATTATCTTTTTCTATATCATCATTATTCTCAATCTTTTTTGATTTAATTGTTATTTTAATTGGTTTACGAACTTCTTCTTCATCTGCTTCTTCATTAATTTCTTTCTTAACTATTTCTTCTTTATCCTTATTTTTGTAATCTTTAATTTTAATTGCTTTCACTTCTTTTTCACTTTCATTTGATTCTTCTTGTAATTCTGATAAATCTTTCTTTTCTTCATCTGTCAATATATTAGAATTCATTAAACTTTGTATAATATCATCAATCTTCTTTTTATCTTTTTCTATCTTTTCTTGTTCTTTTTTGAAATATTCTACATTGTCATCTTTTAAATCTTCATGTGCTTTAGGATTAAATTTAACAGCATATTTATATTTATTATTATACTCAAATTTCTTTTTGTGTTCTAATTCTTTTGATTGTGAATATTGTACTTTTAATTCCCCATCTTGTGTTTCTATTTGATTTTCATAATCTTCTAATTCTTTATCTACACCTAACTTATCAATATCTGTTACTTTGTGTACAATTAAATCTTCTTTTTTTCTATAATCCTTCTTCTTGTATTTTTCATCTTTGATAATATTTTTATAATCTTGATTTGTTCTTTTACTCCATAATTGTTCCATTTCAGGTTTTGTATAGTTTCTCTCTATATCTTTCCATTTGATTACCATTTCTTGTTTTTCTCCTTTTTCTATTTTAATCGGTTTAATAATTGCATTTCTTAATTCATCTTTGTCTAAACTTAATCTATCTCTATTCTTTTCCAAATCATTAATTCTTGAAAGAATTTTACTTTGTTGCATTTTTTTTAAGTTTGACATTGTTTGGTACATATTTGTCATTTGTGCTTGATTTGGATTATTTCTGTTAAACATATTAATGTTATTCATATTATTCATATAATTTTGATTCAGTAGATTATTATTATTAAAATTCATAATTCATACTATTATTTTATATTATTTTTTTTATTTATAAACTTGCTTAAAACTTTTTATATTTTATTAATTAAATATGAATCCATATGTTATTTTAGAAATTGATAATATTAATAATCCAACTCAAAATGATATTAAAAAAGCTTATAGAAAGTTAATTCTAAAATATCATCCAGATAAAAACGATGAAGATACAACAGATAAATTTAAAGAAATACAAACAGCATATGAGTTATTATCAAATGACAATAAAAAAAAAGAATATGATAATCTTTCTTATCAAGATAAAATAAATTATTATGAAACATTTAAAAATATTATAAGTAATAAATATCCTGTTATTAATGATTATCTCCAATTTTTTATAAAAAACTTTTATAATAATAATGAGTCAAATCTGCAAAAAGATTTAGAAGAATTTAATTTTGATTCTATCTACAAAAATGTAATAAGCAAATTCCCGCATATGATAAGTCTTCCTTTTTCTTATCCAACACCTGTTAAAAAATATGTTATCGATGTTAATATTAATGGTAAAGTAACAGCTACTTTGGCAGATAGATATAATAATAAATATTTTAATTTACTCATTAATAGAGAAACAAAAGAACCAGTTAATATTTTTGTTCCATTATTAAAAAACGAATTTATTTTACAAAACGAAGGTGAATATGGTATTGATGATATTGAAGGAGATATAATAGTTAATATTGATATACCATTTTTTCACGATAATTTTACTCAAATTGATAATGATTTATATGTTGAAATTAATGTACCATTATATAATTATTTATATGGAGGAGTAATAGAATTTATTAATTTAGATGGGCAAAATATTTCCCTCGAACATAAATCATTATTAGAAAATAATATAATTATTGTTCAAAAAAAGGGGTTTGTTATTGAGGCTGATGATAATGAAGAATCTCAAGAAGAAAGAGGTAATATGCACGTTATTTGTAAAATCAAGGATTTAGATTTATTAAAAGATAAAGTAAAAAATATATCTTAGTTAATATTAATGTTAACTATCAATAAATATTCTAAAAAATGTTTAAATAATATAATAAATAATTTAACTTATAATATAAAACCCTTTTCTAATAAATTACTAGATAAACTCGAACTAATTTTTACACAAACTGTTAATTCTGATAAAACGTATATTATAGAAAAAGATAAGGAATTAAAAAAATTACATAATTTTGAAGATTTTCCTTTACTATATTTACATTATTTAGCAATAAAAAAAACTAAAATGACTCTAAAACAATTTTATAATTATTATACTGAAAACCCAACTGAAATGTTAAATTTATATAAAATACCATCAAAAGTACTCGATATTATAGAAAATCCGATTAATGAAAGAAAGAAATTACATGAAAATATATATGATAATAATTTTGTATCTATTGATATACAGCAAATTTCTGAATCATCTAATTTACATTATAGAGAAATACAACTAGGAGAATCGAAAATTTATCTTTATGAATCTTATAAAAAAGTTAATCTTGATTTAGTTATATTTATTTTATTATTTATGGAAAATTTAGCAAAATCATTTAACATTAAATATAATCCTCTTGAACTCGTTTTATTTATGTCTCCTCAAAAAAAGCTATTAACTAATAAGAATTTCTTGGGTCCAGAAAATATTAATTCAGGTTCAACATATTCAAATAATAAAGTATTTATATGGCGCATAGAAGAAATTTATAAAGTATTAATACATGAACTTATACATTATTATGGGTTTGATCATATAATTTTTATTGAAGGTCTTGATAAAGATTCAAACCATTGTATTATAGGAGAAGATAGACAAAATGAAGCATATACTGAAAGTTTTGCAATTATTATTCATACATTTATTTTGTCAAAATATTTAAAAAGAGACTTTTTTGAATTATTTAATTTTGAAATTAACTTTTCATTATATCAATGTAAAAAGATTATGCAATTCTATAATATAAATGATTTAATTAAAGTAATTAATACTAAAAAATGTTCTAATCCAATCAATCAAAAAACTGCTGTATTTTCATATTTTTTTATTAAAACTTGTTTTATTTTAAATTTAGAAAATACAATGAATTTTATTTTAGAAAATAATCATGATCAATTTATTGATTTTGTTAATAATAACTTAACAGAAGAAAATATTAATTTATTAAATAGGTCATTTAATAATTTCAAAGATGATTTTGAGAAGAAAAATAAATTTATATTTAATACTTTGAGAATGACTTGTTTAGAATTTAGTTAGCTTTTTTAGATACTTTTACTTTTATTTCATCGTTTTCTTTATATTTTTTAAGAGCATCGTTAATGTATGTTTGCATTGTACCGATATTTAAACCCTTTTCATCTGGATATGTTACAGATTTATTTACAGAATCTTTAATACCTAAAATTTCACTAAATTGTTTATCAACTCTATAAATTCTTTTGTCTTTGTCATAAACTAAATTACGTTTCTTTAGTTCTTGATATACTTGGCTAGTATATTCTGGTGTAGACATACTTGTTCCAGTTGGTACTCCAATTAATTCACACATTTTATTTGGCAATACACATTTTTTATTAAATCCTGTTTCTCCGCTATTTGTTTTTTGTCTTCTCATTTTTTTTATTTTGATAATATCTTGTTGATAACATTGTTTAATTTCTTTGGCAAATATTTTAAGTCGTTTAACAATTTCAATTTGATTATTAACATCTTCCTCAAATTTTTCAAGTTTAGACAAAAATGTTAATTGTTCTAATTCTTCATCTGTAAATAAACTTTTTTTATGGTATACTTTCTTTTTTTGTATTTCAGTTTCTTCTTGAATTTTTTCGTGTACTGGTTGTTCAATAAAAGAATCAAAAGAAGCATTTTCAGTATCACTAACAGTTAATATATTTTTTTTATTTGGCATTTTATATTAAATTATAATTATCATTCTTTAAATATTTTAGAGCGAAAATATCTCTAAATTTATATTTTCTTTTGGATAATTATCTAATAATTTTTTTACTTCTATTTTATCATAATTATCCATCAATCCGCCATAAACAGTTTGTATTTGCATTGGTAGTTTATCATAATAATCATAAAATATTTCAAAATCACTTAATTTTTCTTGTTTATTAACCCATATCCCAGTATAAGCATCTTGAGAATTTTTATTATTCAAAAGTCTAAATCTAAATTTTTCTTCTAGTAAATTAATTAATTGTTTTTTTAATTCATAGTCTGTATTATAATTAGTACTCATGCTAATTTTGTTATAATTTTCAAAAAAATATTTTAATGGCTTATATACTTTTAATTTATTTATTTTTAAACATTTTAAAATATTACTTATATCTTCTTGATTTATATTTTTTCGCGTATATGGATTAGATGGATATACTGGAGACGGATTTTGCATTTCAGTTGCACACAATAATTGACTCCATTGATCAAGTAATAATCTAATATCCCATAATTTGTTATCTATATAAACTAAATATTGAAGTGGTATTTCTTGAAATGAATCATAAATACACATTAAATTTTCTTTATATAACATATCACAAATTGGTGCATATATTTTTTCATAATTAGTATTTATCTTTTCTGTAACTTTTTTTATATCTATTATTTTAATATCTACTTTTTTATTTTTGTTATTTTTTTTAATATATTTTTTTACTGGCATCTATAAAAATAATTATATTTTATGTTTTAAATTAGTAAAAAAGATTGAAATATAGTTTATATAAATAATAAGTTATATAAATTCTTTATAAAAAATGAATATTGACAATTGGACTTATCTTATTTATGATAAATTCTGTAAAGATCATAATTTCAACAATACTGAAACAATGAATGTTAAGATTGATGATATTTTTACAGAGAATGACTATATTGAATATGCTGACAATTCAGCTATAAGTGAATTTAATAAATTTGGGGGTATTTACAAAATACCTGATAATTTAGATAATACTATTTATAAAGTCTATATGTTTGTAAAAAACAACAATTCTACTCCAAAAAAGTTTACTATTGTTGCTGTTAATAATGACAAAATTAAATCATATAGTGACTTTAAAACTATTCCAAATTTAGATTTTTTGACAAGTGTTTGTAGATATCATGCAATGTACGAAAAATCAAGAAAAATGAATGGCAAAATATCAACAGTTATTGGTAGTCCTAAAACTGTTGTTGAAAATATTATTCAACATGTTTCAAACAAAGTAGGCGAACCGAGTGATCCTATTATTGAAAATCCTTCTTTCTTAAATTGTACTCTTTATAATTATCAAAAACGTTCTGTTAATTGGATGCTAGAAAGAGAAAAACAAATGAGAGAAATTAATTATAACCTAAATGACGAAATTGTCTTTGGAGATTATCATTATGATATTGTTAGACAAAGTTTCTGCAAAAATACTGACAGAAAAATTATGAATTTTAATGGAGGTGCACTTATAGATGAAGTTGGTCTTGGTAAAACAATCCAAATGACAACTGTTTCTGTTCTTAATCAGCCAACTAATAATTCATATTATCAAATAAATAATAGATTATTTTCACGTGCTACACTTATTATTTGTCCTAATCAATTATGTGGACAATGGAAACGTGAAATTGAAAAAATGGTAAATAGTAATTTAACTATTATTTCCATTTTAACAAAAGTGCATTTTGATAAATATACATATCAAGATATTCTTGATGCTGATTTTGTTATTATATCAAGTGCTTTTCTAGAAAATAAATGTTATATTGACAAGATTACAAAAGGTATTAGTACAAACAAAAATTATCTAAAATCGGTTGACTTTAACCTTAAGTCTCTAACACTACAAATTGATAAAATGGCAGAAGAAATTTATAACAATCCTCTTGTACTATTTGATACCAATGTAAATATTCTTGCACTTTATTGGCATCGTATTGTCATTGATGAGTTTCATGAAATATTTACTGTAGATAAATTTAAACATGTTGGTAATATTCTTCCAATTTTTAAAGCTACTTATAAATGGGCTGTTACCGGTACACCATTTGATAAAAATTCAATTTGTCTACTTAAAATGTTAGATTTTATTACTGGTTTTAAAAATAACTATGAAGATAAAATCTTTAATGTAGAACAAATTACAAATTATATGAAAGATTATTTTTTCAGAAGAAATACCAAAAAGAGTATTACTGATGAATATACATTGCAACCAATTAAAGAATCTGTATTATGGCTTAAATTCTCTACTACTGAACGTATGATGTATAATGCATATCTTGCAAATCCCAATAATGACAAACTTAGTGTATTTTTAAGACAATTATGCTGTCATCCTAAACTTGCTGAAGAAATTAAAGATTCTCTATCAAACTGCAAAACTCTTGATGATATTCAGAAAACAATGGTTAATCATTATTTAACTAATATGAAAGCAGCAGAAAAGAAACTTAATATGGTAAAAATTAGACAAGAAGTATATTCAACTCTAATTAAAAGATACGAAATCAAAAGAATGAAAAGATTATTAAAACATAACAATTATAAAGTTATTATTGAATATTTTCCTGAAATAGATAAATCTCTTATTGATACTCTTAAAAATGATATCGATGAAGAATTTAACTTTAATTTTGATGATAATATTGATGATGATTCTGATGATGAACATGAATATAAGAAGAAATATAATGGTAATATTACTATTAAAGAAAATAACTTAGACACAATTATCAATACAATTGGAGCAGCTTGGAATAATAATAGAATTACTCTTGATAATATGAAAGACAATCTAAATAGAATTGTTGCACGTATTGCTTCTTTACAAAAAGAATATGATGGTAAAAAAACTACATATGAATTTTACAACAATGTCTTAGAAAAGATCAAGAAAACTGTAGATAAAGGTAAAGAAGAAAAAGATTCAGATGATTCAGATTCTGATGATGAAGATGATGAAGTATGTGGCATTTGTCTTGGAGAAATTCCTGAAGATGATATTGGTGTAACTAAATGTGGTCATATGTTCTGTTATGATTGTATTAAAAGTATTATTCCACAAAAACATCAATGTCCTTATTGTAAGAAAGCTATTAAAGATAATGAAATTTTTATGATTTCATATGAAAAACCAAAGAAAGATGAAGAAGTTAAACAAGAAATTAAGGACAAAAATGAATTAATTAATAAAGTAGGTACTAAATTAGCTAATCTTATCTTTTTCCTTAAAAATAGTGATAAGCATACTATTATCTTCTCTCAATGGGATGACTTACTTAAGAAAGTTGGTGATGTTCTTGATGATTATGGTATTTCCAATGTATTCTGCAAAGGTAATATTTGGCAAAGAGATAAAGCAATTCGTACTTTTAACTCTGATGATAAAATTAAAGTAATTATGCTTTCATCTGATAGTGCTGCTTCTGGTTCTAACTTAACTAAGGCATCACAAGTTGTTTTACTTGATCCTGTATATGGTGCATATGAATTCAGAAGAAATACAGAATGGCAAGCTATTGGTCGTGCTCACAGAATGGGTCAAACTAAACAAGTTGAAGTTATTAGGCTTGTTATCAAAGATTCAATTGAAGAAGAAATTTACAAACAAAATCTTGAAGAAGATAAAAAGTTTAAAGAATCTGTAAAAATCTTTGAAACTACTGAAGATACAATCAATCTTTCAAAAGAACAACTTGATGACTTACTTAAAACTAATAAAGATAACGAGGCAAACAAAAAGCCTGCAAAAAAAGTTAAAGTTATTGCTAAGAAAAAGCAAGTTGTTGATTCGGATTCTGACTTAACAGAAGAAGAATATTAGGTTTTTTATAAACAGACTTAAAAATGTCTAATTAATTATTATATATTATGGAGAAATTTGTTGTAAAGACAAAAGATAAAGACTTAAATGACGACGAATCTGACTTATCTTCATTCGAAGATGATAATGAATCTGATATCGATGACACAGATGATTTATCTAATAGTGATATTAAAGATGCTGTTGATCCATTAACTTTTTTTACTTCAAAAGAATTATGTTATTATAAAACAATTCATAAGTTTTTTAAAAATTGTAGTGATAAAGAAATTATTAGAATGTTAAATATTATAAATGGAGAATCAGAAATATCATTAAGAGTTTTAGATTGGTTTGTTACAAGATACTCTAAACGTAAAATTGATTTTGGAGATAATCAAGAAAATACTTTAGACTCTTTCGATGTACATATATCATATAAATCAGAACTTAAGTCTTACAAGAAAAGATATTTCGATCCATTTAGAAGACGCAAGAAGTTCTATTACCCTCTTTATCTTAAAGAAACAAATTATAAAAATACCGATTCACATGATGAATCAAATGATTCCAAAAATACACTTTTATTATACACTACACTTGGACAACTTAATTTTTTTATGTGGGCTATTACTAATAAAATTATTGATTATGTTCAACTTAACTTGGAACAAGTTTCTAAAGCAATGAATACTAATAACAAAGATGAAAAGAAAAAGAAACAAAAAATAACTGGTAAAAAGAAAGATAAAACTAAAATTTCTGTTAGTGAAGTTTTAGATAAAAAATTAAAGAAAGATGATAAAAAAAGAAATTCAAGTAATAATGTTTTTAATAATTACTATGAAGATTCTGAAGATGAAAATCATCTCGTATTAAATTTTGATTAATTTTTTTTCATATAAAATTTCTTATTTGATTTTTTTACTTTTTTTTCCGATTCTGATGATTCTTCTTTTGCTATTTTTTTTAATAAATCATCATCAGAATCTGAAGTATCAGAATCATCTTCTAATAATTTATCCATATTATCTTCATCATACTCCTCTTCCTCTGATTGATCTTCTTCAGATTCATCATCTTCGGATTCTTCTTGTGATTCACTACTTGTATCAACCGCTTCTTCTAATTTTTGTAATGCTGATTTTTTTGGCATTTCAGATACTTTCAATTCAACTTCAGAATCTAAAAATGAATAATTATCTAAATTAACATCTAATAATTTTTCTTCAATATATCTAATTTGATGAGTTTTAATACAAGGAAAAATTTCATTATTATCATCATTCAATTGAATCATAAGTCCTTTTAATTCTAAAATACACTGTACAATACATCCTTTATGTAAAACTTCTTCATAATCATCACATAATTCTCTTTTTTCATTATATACTTTAGGAGAGTATTTTTGTAATTGAAGATTAAGTACACCATTGCTATAGATTAGTTCATCATCATCAATCTCATTAACAAGAGCTTTATATTCGATATTTTTAAGATTATTAATTACTTCTTTGCACCATTTTTTACCATGTACTTTAAAGTCATTTATTAATTTTTCATCTAAGTCATTTAATATTGTTTTTAAAGCCATTGTTCTATTATGATTATTTGTATTAATTGGAATTAATAAAGTATCATTTTTATAAGAATCATTAATTTTAATAGATGGTAATTGAAATAATACAGGGTAAATATTTTCTTTTTCTTTATATATTAAAGGTATAAATATAGTTTCTTTATTATCAACTATAATTTTTCTTGGACTTTGATAAAATAAATTAGAAAGGTTTAATTCTTCTATTCTAAAAATTTTGTAGGACATTTATATACTTTTATTTTATATTTTAAAAATACAAAATAAACTTAGTTTAAATATTAATTATATAAAAAAATTACTTTGAACTTTTAGCAGTCTTTTTAGCTGCTGGTTTAGGAGCTGGTTTCTCATCTTCTGACTCACTTTCAGATGATGATTCAGACTCGCTTTCTACAACCTTTTTACCTTTGCTTTTGGTTTCTTGTTTCTTACTTTTAACAGGTTGCTCATCTTCTGATTCACTTTCAGACTCATCTTTTTCAACTTCTTTAGCAGCTGCTACTTTTGTATCTTCTTCTTCATCTGAATCATCTTCTGATTCATCTTCAGATTCTTGTTTAGCCTTTTTAGATTCTGTTTTTTGAGGAGCTTCTTCTTCATCTTCTTTTGCTTCAACACGAACAGTATCATCAAAAGCATATGTTGTAAAGTCAGTTTTAGCACCGCCGCTTACTTTTTCAGTTACTTCACATTGAAGAATTTTAAATGACAGGCCAAATTGACGACGTCCTGATTTATCAGCACTCTTACCAAACCAGATTTTATTGCAAGAGCAAATCATTTGAATAGTTGATTGCCAAGTTACAAGAGCTGCCATATCTGTTACAGTTTTAACTTCTTGTTTTGATGGTACACCATCTTCGCGAAGAAAGACAGTTGTATCAACATCACCTGATTGCCAATCTGTTGAAATACGAAGTTTAGCATAGAGTGGTTTTTCACCTGAAGCTTTCTTTGTTTTGGGTGCATCTTCATCATCATCGTCAAGGGCAATTGCTTCTTGAGGTTTACGAACAATACTAGTATAATCATAAATCTTTGCAAATTTAGAAAGTTTACCAGTAAAGAATTTGTCTTTGTTTTTAATTGCCCAAGCATCTAGTGCTTCAAACATTTTAAAGAGTGAAACGCAAGATTCTTGTGATTTATCAAAAGGAATTTTAACATATTGACGGTCTTTATCAGTCTTGGCATATTGACCAAGTTGAGGAATACCATATGTTACAAGTTTAATTGGTTCAGTTTTAAATACAAGTTGATTTTGAACAGGGCTTGATTCTTTGCCATAGTTATAACGACCATAGCAAGTAAATTGGTTTGAATTTTTGTTCTTTTCATCTTCAAAATCAATTTCTGTGCTTGACCATTTAGTAATATTAAAATCATTGGAATCAATCATTAGGCGTTTTCCACCTTTAGCTTTACCAGCATCTTTAACAGTTTTTTGAATAGTTTTTTGGGACATTTTGATAATTATAATATAATATTTGTCTAGTCTTTATATAGTTTAAATTTCAACTTTTTAGATTCAACTTTTTTCAAAAAATTGATATTTATATTCATTATTATTTAAAATATTAATAGTAAAATGAATAACTTTACAGAAATTGACTTTGACTTTGCACAAATAGAATCCATACTAGTAGGCCTTAAAAATGTAGATATAATCCAAGAGTCTAAAACTCCTGTTTATGATAAAGAATATGAAGACCGAACTATAGAATATTATAAAACTCTAAGACTTCGTAAAATGGATCCATTTGTTCTTATTGATTTAGAAGATGATTGTGCATTTAAGTTTGAATATACTTGGGACCCGTATACGGGAGAACGTAAAGAAAAAGATCCATTTGGTCCACTCTATTTTGATCCTGATTCGTTAATTCATTACTTTTATATTAATCGACTAAAAAATCTTTGGACCGAACCATCAGATGAAAATGGTGGATACTATCAAGGATATTATGATATGCTTGTTGGTTCTGGTGAAAATATTAATATTGTAGGTCGAGGCGAATGTCCTGAAAAATATCTTTTTAGAATTCCTATTATTGATTGTTATTTAGAGAAAGACTATAATAAATCTATTATTACAATGGGCCCTAAACTAACTATGGAAGAAGTTAAACTAATTGATAATCTTGCTAATCAAAATCCAGATAATTATCGTAAAATGTTTAGAAAACAAAGACCATCCCTTTATGAAATGAAAAAATATTATGATGATGCTATTTCATCTAATCCTAAAATTAAACACAAAGAAGATATAAGTGAAGATACTATAAAAGAAATTAAGTATAAAATAAATTGTAATGCAGTCGATAAATTACGTCAAATGTAACACTATTTATAAAATAATATTAAATGTAACACTATTTATAAAATAATATTAAATGTAACTTATGCATTGGTTAATAAATTAATTAACTTATTATTCGAATTATTTATTTTATTTCTGCCAATTTTATAAGTATTAAATTTTGTCTCTAAAAATACTTTATCAGATTTTTCTTTTTCTTTTACTTCTTTATTTAGTCGCCTATCGACTACTCTTTTGGCATCAAATACTCGTTTAATAAATGGATACTTTGATAGGTATTTATTATAATGTATAATAATTCCTTTTATTTTTAGAGTTAAATATAACTTGTTACTGTTAGTCTTTGTTAGAACTGGATAAAATAGAATTTCTGAATTATTTTTTCTTAATATTTCAATAATATCACTTTTATTAGTTACTTCTGGATTTACTTTAATATATTCATTATCAGAATTAATGAAAAAATTAATTTTATCTATTTCTATATTGTTTACACATATACTGTCTTTAACATTTTTCTTAAACTTTTTAATTGCTGATATTTGAAATTTACTATTAAATACACCTTCTACTGCTGTGCTAAACTTATCCATAAAATTACAATTATATAATTCTAATTTAAGTCTATCAGCATTACTATCGCCATAATTTTTTGCATATGTTAGTATTACTTTATTTTTATCCATAACTCCGCTATTATACATGCAATTATATAATTTAATTGAACTTAGTTTATTTTCTTCAAATTGATATTTATCTTTATATTCTTGTAGAGTATTTTTTAATTGTTCCTCATTAACAATACTAATACTAGTAAATTTACCAATATGTTCGGAAAAAATTTTATTCCAATCAGTCATTTTATAATTACTTAATTAAGTTATTATAAATAAAAATCAATTTTTTAAAGATTTACATAGGCATAAAAATATCTCCTCCTTCTTCTTTTTCTATCATGTCTTGGATAACATTGCTTGTACCTAAATCTTTGAATGTACTATCATAGTCTCCGCCTACTTCTTCAATGTATTCAGACTTTTCAAGTAATTCTGTATCTAAAATAACATCGCACATACCTGTACCACCTTTAACTACTAAACCTGCCATAATTCTAGATGAGACACTTTGCATACTATCTACTTCGTTAAATACTGCAGCTGTTATTAATTGTTCTACCATCTTTTCGAATGATACTCTTGCTAATGGTTCATTCTCTGATTTGTTCATACCGTGTCTGTCTACTGACATAAGTCTACCATTTGCTGTCATTAAGTCTACAATTACCGAGAGATGATTATAGTTGACATCTGCACCGTGTCTCTTAAAGGCAAGTGAAATTTCTCTTACAATAATTGCACGAGCTGCTTCAATGCCAAATGTTTCATAAATTTGTACAATGTCATTGCAAATTGTTTTATATACATCAACACCAATTAAATATCTAATATCATATAAGTTAACACCTTGTGTATAGATTACAAATTGATTGTCTTTGTTAATATTACCTGTTTCATTATCTACTTTAAGTACACGTTCTTCAATAGCACCTGTCTTTTCATAGATACCTGAAATACCTTTAAGTTTGAATCTATCAATCATTAAGTCAATAAAATCGTTAAGTGTTGTAAATTCAAATTCTGTCATATCAAATCTTAAGTGTAATACTGGTTTTTCATCATTGTCTGTATTTGATAAAAGAGCGCATTGAATAATCTTATCAAGAATATATTTTTCTTCTTTCTTGATATTCTTAATATCACTATATCTCTTTTCCCATTGATTACAGAACTTTGATTTAATTTCAAGTAAAGTTACTTCTTTGTCTAACATCTTTTCTCTATCAAGTTCAATTCTAATTAACCAAGGTAAATTGTTAATATCAACTTGGCAACTTGTTTTAGTTGGGTTATGAGTATAGTATATATTATATACGTTATCTTTTTCCATAAATCCACCTTTAGAATATGGGTTAGGATCATAGAATACTTCAACTTTGTTTCTAATTTGTCCTAAAGTTGTAAATCTAATATATGATGCAATCTTATGTGCCATTTCTTTATTCTTGTAATATTCGTCGCTAAGATATATTATCATTTGTGGTGTTTTAATTTTCTTACTTAAACTAAGTAATTCTTTGATACGTGGTACACCTTGTAAAGTATCTGAAATAGCTGCAATACCTGCCTTGTGGAAAGCTTTAA
>JACCDO012015049.1_pt1 | contig 21424 bp, 19 predicted proteins | sample 7446101 | NCBI WGS metagenome assembly JACCDO01 (sample SAMN15323440, study PRJNA562643) | freshwater metagenome | isolation source: river surface water | place: USA:Blue River Watershed | collected 2017-08-16
GCAAGGTTGTCCCATTCAGGCGTCCGGCTCGATTGGCATGAAAGAAAACGTCCTGCTGTGCGACGGCCAAAGCGGCGTGTGCAAACAGTAACTGCTTGGGAGCAAGACGGCTGGGGTTATCTACCGCATGCTGGGTTCGGCTGCGAAAAAAAGTAATCTGAAAACCAATAGCCGTTGGACCTTGCCCTAGCCACCCAGTGAGATACCACCACTCGGTTCTGAAATCGAGGTGTGCCCCGTAGTCTCTAGGAAATATCAAGCGTCTAGGGATAGCTTGTGGATAAAAATTAGTTTCTTTGGCCTCAAGCCTGAAATCTAGCGTGGGAAAACCCGCCACCAATAGGGCTGCCATTTTGATAATGTCACGTCGAGGAGCCACCGGCACTACCAATCCGCTCGCAGGCTTTCGGCCAAGCGTCTTTGATCGAGTCCTCGGCTTGCAGCCCATCGCGCAGTCAATACACCGATCAATAGCAATAAGGTACTGATCATCGCCCACTGATCCAGTGCAAAGTGGGTGCTCATGGTCCAGTGAAATGATTCCGGGTTGACTTTGTGGATCAAGACCTGGCTAATTACTCCCCCTAAAAGGCTGGCCCACACAATTGCCACTACTAACAGTAAACCCACCTCCAAAGAAACTAAACGCCATCGGTCAGATTGCGACATACCTAAGTGCGCAAGCACCCCAAATTCACGCCTTCGCAAGATTAGCTGCCCCGTAACTCCAGCCGCAACCGAGAAAAGCGCAACAAACAATGCAGCAGCCTCGAGGGCATAGGTCATAGCGAAACTACGGTCAAAAATTTTGAGCGAGAGCTGCCGAATAAAGCTAGAGGTGACCCATTTAAAGTAAGCCAACTCGGGAAACTTTACTTGGATCTGTTCTACAACTTTGGCAGGGTCTGCTGCGTTCGTTAACCAAAGGGAGATGCTTGAGCGGGAGTAATCACCAGTCAATACCTCGTAGTCATTTATGGACATTACTACCGTGCCATGCTGCCGTCCGTAGTCTGTGAATAGACCGCCAACCCAAACCTTTTGCTGGCCATGAACGCTTAACGGTAATAAAGTCTCTTGGCCTACGCGCCAACCATACAAATCTGCCATCGCCTCTGAACCGAAGACGATAGGCCTGGTTTGTCCATCTTTAGGTGGTAATTTTGGAAGCCCTACAAGAGCCATAGACTCAGAGAGATCTCGCAGATTTAGGGGCTTTGCAATCAAAACCACCTCCGGACGGTCATATGCCAAACGCAAGCTTCTTTGCCGACTTGTTTCTACCCTCTGGACTTCAGCCAAAGCTGCGATTACCTCCTGATACGCTGGATCGAACCCGGGCTGGTCCGTCAAAGCTTGGCTGTTGGTATACAAATCCGCTGGTAAAACAACGTTTAACCAATCCGATACCGAATTTCGAAAACTGCTGACCATTACCATCATCGCCACAGTTAAAGAGAACGCTGCAACTGTTCCATTAATCAACGGCGAAGCCGCAGCCGGAGCCTGCGCGAGACGCCAAACAGCTAATCTCAACACAGCTGGAACCTGTAAATAAAAAAGCGCTCGAGACATAGCGCCCCACAGCCTAGCGGTTAGCCATGGGATAGCCAGCAGCCCTGCACAAAGCAAAGCGGCGATCGATCCATAAGCGGTCCAAGGTAATTCATCAAAAGTAGGAAGTAGTAATAAGCCTGCAGATAGCCCTAAAGATGTAAGGCTCCATTTCAAAGTCGGTAGACTCGGCGCCAATGTTTCAGCTTGGCCTGCGCGCAACACGGCCATAGGTTGACGCCAATTAATTTGCAACATAGGTAACCACGCCGAACCCAGCCCCATCAGCGTTGCAGTCAAAAATAAAAAAACCATGACAGTCCAGTCAATCACCATCGGTGGTTGACTGTTAGCAAAGTAATTGCCGCCTAGGTCGCCACCAAACCAGTGCATCAAAACAGATGCAAGCAAAAGACCCATGCCTGTTCCAACTAGACCGCCTAAGGCGCCAATCAAACCACCTTGCGTCCATACAAATCGGCGAAGCCAAACGTCGCTCGCACCCATTACACCTAGTAAAGCCAGCTCTGAGCGCTGACGAACGATCGATAAATTGACCGCTGTAGAAACCAAAAAGCCACCCGTCAATAAGGCAACCATGGCCAACACGGAAAGATTAACGCGATAGGCACGCGATAGCAAAGACATGCGGCGCTGACGATCTTGAGTAGCTACCAGCTGAAGAGTTTCGGACTGCGCTTGCAATGCATCTCTCAAGCCCTCCGGCGTTTGCCAATCCTCAAGACGGAGGTCTAGTCGTGACACAACGCCCAAGCGGTTGAACACCCATTGCGCACTTCCAATATCCATCACACCAATAACCTGCGAGAACGAACCCGGCACTTCACCAGCTATTACCAAAGAAACAGAATCTGCTCCTTGTTGTGGAACGATGCCGTCACCAACGCGCTTGTTAAAAAGTTTTAAAGCACCAGCTGATAAAAATATTGCTTTTTCATTGAATAGATCTAGACCGATATCAGTAACGCTTGGCATCAATGAGGAAGTGACAACTGCCGCCTTAAAGAAATCGATACCTAGAACAGTCAATCGATCAGTTTTCACAACTAAAACGGGACTTACAGTGTTTATTCCCAAATTCGCTCTGCGGCTATCCCATAATTCAATTTGACGATCATCTATGTCCCCCAATTGAGCTACTAATTGGGCTGAGGCTTGCCCATTAACCGTATCTAAAGCCTGCCCAAACGACGCCATTGCAGAAAAGTTAACAGTGTGAATGGCAACTGCCAACATTACGCCGATAGCAACCATGATGAGGGCAACTAACCACCTTACCCTAGCATGAACGGACGCCCCATTTAGCATCCATATAAACAGCAGTTGATGCCCGTTTAACTTCAGCAAACAAAGCCCTGGGAAGTCAAGCGCAAGGTTCTGCCAATTGACCGCGCAGCATCATCCGAATGGGTTACTACCACAAGACTTGACTGTCTTGATACGCACAATTCAATCAATAAGTCTAGGGTGTAAGCTGCGGTCACAGTGTCCAGGTTACCAGTCGGCTCGTCTGCAAACACAACTTTTGGCCGATGAACCAAGGCTCGCGCCAAAGCCACCCGCTGTTGCTCACCGCCCGACAGACTTGCAGGTTTTGCATCAAGACGTTTATACAAACCAAGATCAGACAAAAGCGTGCGAGCGGTCGCAGCGCAGGCTTGTCCAGATTGCTGATTTAACAAACATGGCACCATGACATTTTGCAAAGCAGTAAGGTGCGGTAGTAAATGAAACGCTTGAAAAACAAAACCCATCTCAGACTGACGGCAAGAGCGCCGCTGCTCGGCTGACCAACCCGAGGTAGGCTGTCCAGCCCAACAGACCTCGCCGCTGGATGGCACTTCCAAACCCGCCATGATGTTTAGTAAGGTGGACTTACCGCAGCCCGATGTGCCTTGAATCGCCACGTGCTCGCCAGGCGCAAGCTCAAAGTTCAGGCCTTGAAATAGCCATTCCTCAGGCAAATAGAAATGTCCCACAGAAAGCAAACTCAAAATAGCCATAAATTAAAGACGCGAGTAGTAGTTGGCGTTTGACTATCAGTTGACGATCAAACGTGCATTTTGTAACTCGCCGATGTGGCCCACGACTGCGGCATCGTCAAATCCATGACGCTTAAAAACAGCCATGACCTCGGTAACTGTTTCAGCAGAACAACTGACCAGCAAGCCACCACTTGTTTGAGGGTCTGACAACAGTGCTTTGCATTCGGCAGGTAACCCGCTGTCAAGACTAATTTCGTTGCCATAGCCATCCCAGTTCCGACCTGAAGCTCCGGTGACATTGCCACCTTTCAATAAAGCAGACACATTGGGCAACAAGGGGACATGAGCCCATTTGATATGGGCAGTTAGATTGGCACCTCGAGCAACCTCAAGGGCATGACCCGCCAAACCAAAACCAGTCACGTCTGTCAAAGCGTGCACGCCACTTAACTCGGCCAACTCGGGGCCTGGGGTGTTGAGCTTGGTTGTGTTCGAGATCATGGATTCATAACCAGCTGGATCAAGAACTTCTTTTTTAAGTGCGGCCGATAAAACACCGACACCAATGGGTTTGCCAAGCACCAACACATCTCCGACGCGTGCGCCGTCGTTGCGTTTGACGCGATCAGGATGAACCAAACCCAACACAACCAATCCGTAGATGGGTTCAACTGAATCAATCGTATGCCCGCCTGCAATTGGAATACCGGCTGTGTTGCATACCGAAGAGCCGCCCGCAAGAATTTTTCCGATAGTGGCTGTTGAAAGCACATTGATTGGCATACCGACCAAAGCCAACGCCAAGATGGGTTTACCACCCATGGCATACACATCGCTGATGGCATTGGTCGCAGCGATGCGCCCAAAATCGTAAGGGTCGTCCACGATGGGCATGAAGAAATCTGTGGTTGCAATCAACGCTTGGTTATCGTTCAGTTTGTAAACCGCCGCATCATCGGCCGTAGCGATTCCGACCATCAATTCTTTAGGAATCGGCATCTGCAATGTGCCTTTGAGAATTTCGGACAAAACAGCAGGCGCAATTTTGCATCCACAGCCTCCGCCGTGCGAGAGAGAAGTCAACCGAGGTTCAGAGAGATTTGTGGTCATTTTTTGATGCAAAAAAAGGGATGTTTAGGATTGAAAAAAACTAATGCTGTCTTGAAATGACACTTGCAATGATTGTAAGTAAGCCTTTTCTTTCGTACTCAGCAGAAAATAAAGGAGCTCTTAGGGAGCACTGCAACTTCAACAGATGAACAAATTCAGAGTCATGCCGAAAACGAATCAGCATCTCAGCAAGCGCCTTCGCGTCGCCCACTGGAAACAAACCTGCGTAGTCTTTACCTAGCATACCCATATTGCCAGGAATGCAAGACGCAATCACTGGAACGCCGCTGCAAATAGCCTCCATCAATACATGCGCACCACCTTCCATCACGCTAGTGTGAACTAGCACGTGGGAACGCTGAATTTGACGACGCGTCTGCGGGTAGGTTTGGGCGCCTGTGAATCGGTATTGGGGATATAGCGCAGCTGTTTGGTGCGCCATGCTTGCAAGCAACTGATCATGCTCTGCACCAATATGCTGTATGAGAACATCGCGTTGCTGCGATAGCAATGCGACAGCTTCAAACAATGTGCGCGGTGATTTTTCCTCGCGCAGATGTCCCACCATCACAACCCGCAAGCAACGCGCTGTTTTAGGCAGTGTTACGCGTGGTGTTGTTGACTGAAGAACAACCGCAGATTTAGATCGCAAGTGTGCTGGTAACTCATCAAGTCCTAGCTGCTGCAAGACGATCAAACGGTTAGCAAACTCTAACGATTGTTGGGCCTGCGGGTCTTGTTTGATGTCGCGGTACAAATCAGTGCCTGTCAATACCACTACTAAACCGTTGTCGCCACGCATGGCGTGCCATGCGGCGATCGACGAAAAACTTCGACGTGCATGCAAAGCAACCAATACATCGTCTGATTTTGAGCCGTCCCATTCGCTAACAATTCGGACCCGAAAATGCGTCTTTAAAAATTGACCATATCGTTTAGCTGTTTGCCAATTACCGTTGTTTGCGCTGGCTAGGGCCGGACTAACGATAACAACTGCTTTTTTGGCTGAATGATCGCTTAGCGTTTTAATATGTACAAACTTTTTTTGAAGTTCCTTTACCTTTGAAGTTCGAGTCATAAATAGTAGTAAAAGACATCAGTACTTTAAAAATTTCAAGCCGCAGGACAAACTTTGCTACAAATTAAAAAGTTGAAGTGGTGTTATTTTGATTCTTTCAACAACTGCTTCATTTCGGCAATTTCTTTTTTCTGCAAAGTGATGATTTCTTGGGCAAGTTGACGGATCTTTGGATTCTTACCGTGCTGTAAAACAACTTCTGCCATTTCCACAGCCCCCTGATGGTGTGGAATCATGGCAGCAAGAAAATCTTTGTCAGCATCGCCTGTGAATTTTATGTCCATGCTCTTGTGCATATTCTCATTAATTTGCTGATATTTTTTTGTTGATGCGGTAGTCGTTGACTTACTAGATGCCGAGGAACTTTCTCGTGCGTGCGATCCATGCCCCTCATGTGGATCGGTTACTTTGGTTTGCGAAGAAACTTTGTAGTGGCTGAGCGCCAAAAATAAAATTAAGATTAATTTGTGAGAGATATTTTTCATTTTGATAGATCCTTAGATATTTTTTGTTGCCTCTGCGCATGGTTGCCCTGGTGAGATGCGAACTATCGATGCAAAAATACCAACTGCGAATTTGCCTGCAGCGGAAATGTCTAAAGTCAAAGCCTTGCGCGAAGATGGTGAAAAGTTGCATAAAGAAGGCAAACATACCGAGTCAATGAAAGCGCTTGCGGAAGCTAAGAAGCTTCTGGGTGTGTGAGCCAAAGCCGCTTACCTTTTAGTGCTCAGAGAACAATTGCCTACAAGCTGAATCCGACTTTTCGCTGAATTCTTCTCTTTGAACTCTCAAGGCAGCTAAACAATCTTCACGGCTATTCAATTTTGGTATTTCCTAAATACTAGGTGTGGGCCTCAGCACGCCGATACTCAAGACCCACATCATTTATGGATATTTCCACAAATTTCTGCCAAATTAGGACGGCACGAAGGAAAGCTTAGTTTGATCGACCTTAAATACTTTTGTTAACCAATCAGCCATGATCTCTTGACCTAGGGTTGGGTTATCGTGCTGGCAGTGCTCCGCACCGGTTTCCTCGGCTTCGGTTAGCTTAAGCGTTACGTCGATACCACGGGCTTTAGCGTAATCATGTACCAATTTAACAGTGTCAACGCCAAGTACATCATGGCCACCATGCAGCACTAAATAAGGGCATTGCATACTGTCGAGCACACCCTCTAATTTAAAGGGCTTGGCTATTTTTACTGCCTCAGCCATGGTTTTGGCACCCATTACCCATTTCATGTGTCCGGCAAGCGCATGGTCTTCGCCCCGGTCAGCAAAACGTTTTTCTATGTCCCAAATAGCGCCATGCGAAATGCAAGCAGCAAGGCGGTGCTCACATGAACCTGCGCGTGCAGCGTAATAACCTCCCATGCTTGATCCACTGACAGCGATGCGTTTGGAATCTATGTCGGTGCGTTTTTCCAACCAATCAATGCAGCGACCTACTGGTACTTCGTAGTCATATCGCGAGACGATACCCTGTCGTCTTAGAGCACCGCCCTGTCCAGGGCCATCGACAAGAAGTACAGCAATGCCACGCTGCACAGCACCGCGTCCAGTCATAAACCAAAGTTCGTCTTTGAATGAATCAAGACCCCCGAAGGAAATTAAAACTGGTTGTTTTTCATTGCTACTTTTATATGCAGGTGACTTGATGAAATACGCAGGCAAGGTTTTACCATCTTCATAAGGTATTTCTACCACTTCGCCAGGTGGGTTTAGATAACGCAACCACTTTTGGCTGGCCGCTTCGCAGCGTGTGAAAGTTGGTAAGCGACGCGCATCATCGGAGGCAAGCCAAAACTCAGCGGAACGAAAATAATCCGCTGCACGAAGCCAACAATTCATTGCCGTGCGGATATTGCCATCTTTTTCTGCCGCATCGCCACGCTTATCGTTTCGGTCAGCGACGATCATCCACTCGTTGTGCCAACTCTCTAAATCACCTGGAATCATTCGGCTTGCAGCCTGAAAACATTCACTGACTGAGCCACCTCCCTCTTGCGTCTCGCCCAAGCCTCGGCGAAATTGATAGGACATGAAAAAATGGTCTGGCCAGTGGTGCCAGCCGAAGGGCTCATATCTAGGAGGTGTTCCTAAAGTTAAATCAGTTTGCATTCAGATTCCTTGTGATTAAAGAACGTAGTCACTGTGGCTTGAAGCCGATGTCTCTTACTAGCTTGCCGTATTTTGCAAAATCACTCTTGATAACTTCGCCAAAATAATCTGGAGACTCATAAACCATATTGAGCCCAGAGGCTATCAACTTGTCGGTAACGTCAGGACTTTTCATCGCGCGGTTAATTTCATCGTTTAGCCGCATTACGATTTCTCGCGGCATACCGGCAGGCCCAACAAAACCAAACCATCCACCAGACTCGTAACCGGGTACAGCCTCAGAGGCGGCGGCGGTATCAGGCCACTGGGGGGCTCGGTTCTTACTGGTAACAGCCAAAAGATTGATGCGTCCAGACTTAATATGCGGGGTCAATCCAGTTACACCATCAACCCCAGCCAGCACTTGCCCGCCAATTATGTCGGTAGCGATTTGTGCTGAGCCCTTATAAGGAATATGGTTGAAGGAAAAATTTCCCATCATGCGCAGATGTTCAAAAATGAGGTGCGGAAATCCGCCCTCTCCATTGGTGGCAACTGTTAACTTGCCTGGATTAGCCTTAGCCCATGAAATCATTTCGGGAAGCGTCTTGAAAGGTGCGCCAGTGCTTGCGACAACAACAAGATAGTTGGTGGTTGAAACGGCGATTGGCGAGAAGTCCTTCAGCGCATCGTAGGGTATGCTTTTACTGGTGTGAGGAAGCACCACAAGGTTGCCTCCTTGCCCAGCGCCTATGGTGTAACCGTCTGGCGTTGATTTAGCTACCAAGTCTAGGCCCAACATGCCGCTGGCACCTGGACGATTTTCAACAATCACTTGCTGCCCAAGTCGCTCAGACAATTTTGGAGCGATGAGCCTCGCCATCAAGTCAGTCGTATTCCCAGGAGGAAAGGGAATAATGATTTTTATGGTTTTGTTAGGAAATGAACCAGTTTGAGCATTTGCAACTTCAAAAAATAAAATTAAAAAGAAGATTACAAATTTTGATTTCCAAATTTTTGAAAAAATATTTTGCATATTGCCTCTTGTTAAAAAATTACTTACTCTTAGGGATAACAGGTACCAACAACCTTGATTTGAATTTTGGACCCATGTGCAGGGTCACCTTGCCTCCAAAAATTGCAGGTGGGCGGTCTTGTTCATCTTCATGCGTGAATGGGCCACACCCTTTCATCGGATTTTTCATATTTGAGAGAACTGCAGCAGCATCATCGTGCTCATAGTCACGTCCGCGAATTGACAACGCAATGCTGTAACCCTTTGGCACCACAATGCATGTAGGCCAAATTTCCACGTCCAATTCGTAAATTTCTCCAGGCTTTAAGGGTTGCTTTTCGTCATGGGTATGCCAAGGACGGTAAGGCAAACTTTTTTTCTTATCTAATTTGCGATGTGAGGCTCTCAGCCAACCTTGTGCAATTGGTGTTTTAGGATCCAGGGCACCGTGGAAGAGCACCTCTTTGCCATGTGGATCGAACACTCGCACTACCGCAAAAATATCCGCATCAATCGTCGAAGACGATATGAATATTTTGAGAGCCATAGGCCCAGTTAACTCAACCTCTTGGGTTTGTGGAGGAAAGGCAAAGGTAACGCCATCGCCCATCATGTCGTATTGAATGTGCGCTTCTTGCTTTAATGGAAACTGAGAAAAGGTTTTTTTCTGCGGTTCTAAATAGAGCGACGTCCACTGTGTTCGTTTCAATGGCCACTCATATTCAGAACGGGGCGTGAATTTTTCACCAGGGCTTCTTACTAGCAAGGACACCTTTGGAGTTTTGTCCCAACCGTTTTTCTTGCCCTTGAGATAAAAATCAAAGAATCGCTTTTGGATAGCAAGGCCATAGTCTGTGTAGAAAGGCGCCCAGTGTGACCCTCCATGCACCTCTAACCATTTATTCTTGGATTTTGAACGCATAAATCCTTCGAAATTACCGCGAGTGTGTAAGCCTTGCCCACCCCAATTTGCAGCACTTAAAAGTGGTACGTCCACTTTATCTAAGTTGGCCGAACGCTCAACATACCAATCGCATATCATTTCGTTGTCCATGACGCGCTTCCAAATGTCTTCTATGTTTTTACGTAACTCTTCTTCAGGCAACGTCACGGGTCCGCAAACTGTCTCACCAGTAATTGGATTTTTTTTACCTCTGTCGCCAACACCGTGCTGAACCGTTTTAACTTGCATTTCCAACCAGTTTTTACGGAAAGAGCAGGCAATCCCTCCATGCCGATTGGATTCACGGTAGTTGTCGTTCCAACCTTCCCATACACAAATGGCTGCTAGATGTTTAGGCTTGCTTGCAGCAGCACGCCATTGGTTACTGCCGTAATAAGAAATCCCATTCATTCCAACACGGCCGTTGGACCATTTTTGTTGGGCAGCCCACTCAATACATAAATGGATGTCTTTTGTTTCACGCGCATTGTTATGGTCCATGAATCCAGGCGATCTGCCTGCGCCGCGTGAATCAATTCGAATACATACGTATTCGTCAGGTACCCATTTCTCTGGATCAACGACTTCCCAGTTTTGGTATTTGTTAGTTGATCCACGCATGACATCAGGGTTTTCACGCTCCATGATTTCCCAGGCGGTTTTATAGCCCTCTTGAAAAGCAAGCCCCTTGCCATATGGTCCGTAGGAAAGAATGACTGGAAACTTTCCCTCATGGGTGGGTCGGAAGATATCTGCACGCAAAACGAGTCCGTCATCCATCACGATGGGCATGTCCCAATCAATGTGCATTCCGTCTCGTATCTCCGATTTCCAAGCGTCCATTTTTTGTCTCCTGTGTTTTGGTCTGATTCATTCTATGCTTCAAGATATTAATTTGTACCGGTACGTATCTAAGGTGTTAACCCAATATCCTTCACGACCAATCACCATGATTGTTCCCTTCACGCCGGGGGCCCACTGATAGTTTGTCTCATGGCTATCGACTTGGAATTTTCATAATTTCCGGTGTCATGTTGCTCCAGTTAGCAAAGAATCCGTTGCTTGAAAACTGAGGCGGAGGTGAAACTCCTTGAAGCATCACTTCTAAGCTAGCTTCAGCGCTATCGATGATTGGCAGGTCGCATAAATGTCTCAAACTTTGTGCATATCCTGCAAGCCCAGCCCCACCTAGGATCACACTTTTTACACCGTACTTAGCTGCTTTCGAGCAAGCCTCACCCAAAAAGCGAATTGCCATATCTGGGTCGGCTTGAAGTTCTGACCCAGTAGGTTTAACTGTTTCAATGTGACGCAGAAGATCTCCGTAGCCAAGACTTTTGGCTAATCGCTCAAGCATAGGCTTCCAACGATCACCGCCAGTTACGATGGCAAATGGCCCATACTGCGCAGCCAAAATAAATGAAGCCTCTGCCAAACCCGTCACCCTGCATGCGCTAACTTCTCGCAAAGCAAATAAACCAGGATCACCGAAGCACCCAATGATCACCCCATCAAGTGCATGTTGGGAGGTATTCAGATATTGAGCCCAAACTTGCAAACTTGCATAAGCTGCAACTGCGTGACTAGCCTCACATGCTATGTAGTGCGATCCAAAAGTCGCAGTACGCATTTCTAAAATGAAACCATTGGGCACTTTGCTTTGCAAAGACTCTTGCAATCGCTTTGTGGTTTGAACGTTTGTATTGGGGTTTATAAAGAGAATTTTGCGAAGTTGACTTCGATCCATTGAATCTTCTACTCCTAATTTGGTGCATGAATAGGTTTTAAATGGGAATCAACTCTTCAAATGCCCCAAATAAATGCATAGAAATTTGACGATTGTTACTTTTGTATTCTTATAGTTACAAATGATTTCAATGCCTATCGCATGGCACAAGTTGTGCTAAATTTTTTGACGTCAGTTAGTTCCCCAGGGAAATAAGGAATTTTTATCTAAACCATACCATTAAGGAGTTTAAATGAAACGTCGTGAATTGCTCGCAGCTGGTGCTGCTTCCATCGCTGCTCCTTGGGTTCATGCCCAGTCAGCTCCTTGGCCCACTCGTGGACCTATCCGCCTAATCTGTCAATACCCACCAGGGGGACTGGTAGACACCATTGCACGACTGATGGCGCCACACCTTTCACAAGCTCTTTCCCAAACCGTACTTGTAGAAAATCGCCCAGGAGCAGGAGGATTGATTGGCACAGAATACGCATCGCGCCAACCTGCAGATGGCTACTCTCTCTTAGTTAGTCACGCTTCTGTGCACATTTACGCAACTGCGACCCGTCGCACCATGCCATTTGATCCTGTCGGAGACTTTACACACATGGCTATGCTTGTAGAAGCTCCTATGTTGCTTTTGGTCAATGCCAAGTCTCCATATCAAAATCTGTCGCAATACATAGCAGCCGCCAAAACTAAAGTACTTCGTTACGGCTCTTCAGGTATTGGTTCGGCTAACCACTTGTTCGGTGAACTTTTAAAGATAGACGGCAATGCCGAGCAGCACGATCATGTACCTTACCAAGGTAGTGCGCCGGCTATGCAAGATTTGATGGGTGGACAAATTGACAGTGTTTTTGACCCAGTCACTACTAACGTAAACCAACTCAAGGGTGGCACTCTGCGCGCACTGGCCGTCTCTACACCACAACGCCTAACTGCATTACCCAACATTCCAACTTTTGCTGAGCAAGGGCTTCCTTCACTCACAGGATCCCAATGGCTAGGTCTTTCTGCCCCTAAGAATCTTCCTGCGCCCATAACGCAAAGGCTAACCGCATTGGTTCCTGAGATTCTGGCAAAACCTGACATTTCTTCGCGCCTAGAAGACATCCAAACACTGGCCCGCAAGACGCCTGTCGTCGGCGATGATTTTGTCAAACTTATTCAGTCACAAATCAATACATGGACTGCTGTAGCCAAACGCGCAAAGGTTGAAGTTATCGTATAACTCTTTCACTACTACTGGGGCACAATCCAAGTGGATTCGAACTTGGATTGTGCTTTTTTTTTGCTTATCTAACTTAAACCGCTATCAAGGAAATGCTGTAATGACTGAAGTAAATTTTGATGAGATTAACAGTTACCAGCGCTACAAGTTGATGGCGAGTTTGATAATTCCCCGGCCAATTGCGCTCATCACAACCCTTGGACTTAACGGTATTGCCAACGCCGCGCCATTTTCTATGTTCAATATGATGGGAGAGGATCCGCCTATATTGATGGTCAGTATAAATAGATTTTCTGATGGAAGACTTAAAGATACAGCTGCTAATATTTTGGCCTCAGGCGAGTTCGTTGTTCACATGTCAGATGAACCAATGGCCGAAAAAATGCATGCATGCGGCGAAGCTTTTCCGTCAGACATTAGTGAACTAGCAGCAGTGGGCCTTACTCCAGTGCCCTCCCATTGTGTGGCGCCTCCTCGGATCGCTGAAGCACCCATCGCATTCGAATGCGTACTCCATGAAAAACTTGAAACGTCGAGCCGATTTGTGTTTATTGGTCGTATCAAGTGGCTAGCAGCGCGCGAGGGCTTGATCGATACAAAAGCATGGCGTGTCAACTTAAAAGACTACCGACCAATTGCTCGCTTTGGTGCGAGCTTTTATACGCGTACAAACGAACGTTTTTCTATTGCCGACAGCATTGGAGAGGTCGCTGCGACTTCAACACCAATTGATGAAATTTAGCTGTTTGTATGGCATTAAATCTTTTTATATTTAATCCGTAGATCCCTATCTCATTGCGTAAAGCTTACTTGTCATTCTGGTCGTCAACTTTTTTGTTAGCTACTTAATTGAAAATGAAAGAATCTAGCAACTGATGCTATAACTTAAGAAATTTGATTTGGACATCTCCAAGTCCACTTCAAAACGGAGGTAATTGCGTGTGTTTTGTGTTTTAAGTGAGGTTTTTTGATGCGCCTAATATCTAGAAGAAACTTAACCTGGCTGGCCCCATGAGCGCGGTGGGTCGTGGCATTCGGTTTGGGGTGATCGGCATCGATCACCGCCATATCTATGACTTGATCCAAGGCCTGTTGGATGTGGGGGCCACATGTGCCGGCTATGTGGAGCACACCAGCGACCCAAAGGTTTTGGCTGGCTTGCAAGAACGCTTTGCGCATTTGCCAGCGTTGGCGCGTCCAGAGGTTCTCTTAGAAGACCCGCAAATTGACTTGATCGTTTGCGCCGCCATCCCTGCCCAGCGTGCCGATATCGCCATCGCTGCCATGCGACATGGCAAAGATGTGCTGGTGGACAAACCCGGCGTGACTACAGCGGAGCAATTACTACGGGTGAGAGAAGTGACTGCCCAAACGGGTCAGATGTTCTCGATTTGCTTTTCGGAACGACACATCGTACCGGCCGTGCAAGAAGCTTTGAAAATGGTGCGAGCAGGTGCTATCGGCACGCCCATCCAAACCCTGGGCATCGGACCGCACAGATTGAATGCCGCCATTCGACCCGATTGGTTTTTCGAGGCATCCCAATTTGGTGGCATCTTGGTTGACATTGCCTCCCACCAAATCGATCAATTTTTGGCCTTCACCGGCAGCACCGATGCCCAATTGGTGCACAGCCATGTGGGGCATTACGGCGATCAAATGCCTCACCCAGGGTTTGAGAATTTTGGCGAAATCATTTTGCAAACGCCGGCCCACCGGGGTTATGTGCGGGTCGATTGGTTCACCCCCGATGGCCTGCCAACATGGGGGGACGGCCGCTTGTTTGTGCTGGGCACCAACGGCAGCATAGAAATCCGCAAGTACATCGACATCGAAGGACGGGCTGGCACCAACCACCTATTTTTAGCTGATGGAAAAGGTACACGCCACATCGATTGCAGCGCACAGCCTTTGGACTTTTTTCAACAGTTCGCGGCCGATGTCGCAGAGCGCAGCGAAACCAGCATGACCCAAGCCCATGTTTTCAAGGTGTGTGAGTTGGCCTTGCAGGCACAGTCGTTGGCGATGAAACGAAAGGCGTTGTCATGAAACCCATGGGCATTGCGTTGGTGGGTATAGGCCCGGGTGCGGTGCCGCACCTGCTGAGCTTGAACGATTTGCGCGCCGAGGTTGATTTGCGCTGGGCTATCACCCGCCGACCCGAAATCGCCCAGATGGGGCCGTTTCGGGGTCACCTGCAACCCAGCAGCGATTTTCAAGCCATGCTGGGCGACCCAGATGTGCAAGCGGTGATCATCGCCACACCGGCCGCCACGCATTTAGAGATGGCCCAAGCCTGTTTGAGCCATGGCAAACATGTGTTGTTGGAGAAGCCTTTGGACGTGTCGCTGGCGCGGGCAAAAACCATAGTCGATCTCGCCCAGCAACACCAACGCCAACTCGGTGTAGTGCTGCAGCACCGATTTCGCCCTGGGGTGGAGCACTTGCAAACGCTACTCGACCAACACGGCTTGGGCACTGTGCAAGCGGCATCGGTCAGCATCCCCTGGTGGCGGCCGCAAAGCTATTACGACCAAGCCGGTCGCGGCACCTTGGCGCGCGATGGTGGCGGAGTGCTCATCACCCAAGCCATCCACAGCCTAGATGTGTTTCGCGCCTTGGTGGGCGTGCGCCGCGTGGTGGCGGCGCAGGCCAGTCGCACCCGCGTGCACCGCATGGAAACTGAAGACCATGTTCAAGCCCTGTTGGAACTGGGCCAGGGCGCACCGGGCCGCTTGATGGCAACCACCGCGCATTACCCCGGCGGCACCGAATGCATCGAGGTGATCGGCACCCTTGGCACTGCGGTGCTGAGCGGCGGCGATTTGCGGGTGAACTTCATCAACGGGGACACCCCCATTGAGATCAAAGCCGAGGGCGGCACCGGTGGCGGGGCCAACATCATGGACTTTCCGCACGATTGGCACCGCGACTTGATCAGCGACTTTGTGGCATCCATCCAGCAGCAGCGGCCCTCACGCACGCATGGCGGTGAGGCCTTGCAAACCCACCAACTGATCGATGACTTATTGGCCGCTGCGGGGCCCGTGATCGATCTTTAAGGCCGGAAGGATGCAAGATCATTGCGCCAAAAATCCGCCATCAACTGCCAAGGTATGACCCGTAACCATGGAGGAGCAAGGTGCACATAAAAAAATAAAAGCACCCACCATGTCTTCGGGCTTGGCAAGACGTCCCAAGGGTGTTAGCCCTTTTATTTTCTCAACCAAATCAGGCTGTGCCAGCAGTGGTTTGATGAAATCAGTTTCCACCCATGTAGGGGCGATCGCATTGACTCGTATTTGATGAGGGGCCCACTCCACCGCCAATGCGCGAGTTAAATTAATGATCGCACCCTTGGTCGATTGATAAGAAATATTGGGGTACAAACCACCGCCCGAGAGTCCCATTATTGAGGCAGTGTTGACAATAGCGCCACTGCCTTGCGTAATCATGAAGCGCGCTGCACTTCGCGCACATAAAAATACACCTGTCAGGTTAACTTCCAATACACGGTTCCAATCTGTTAGGTCCAATTCAGTTGTTGGCTTCCTTATCGCGATTCCAGCGTTATTAATCAGAATATCTAACCGTTGATGAAGCTCATACGCTTGCTTCATAGCTTGATCGACTTGGACTTCATCTTTAACATCTACACAGATAGCTTTTGCAGACAGTCCTTCTTTCATAATTTCACTGGCTACAAACTGCGCTGCTGAAAAATCCAGATCCATAACGACCACATGCGCTCCCGAGCGAGCCAAGCCTGTTGCTACAGCTTTACCGATACCATTTCCACCACCTGTTACAACTGCTGTTTGGCCTTGTAAGTCAAAGGCATTTCGCGGGTTAAAGCCTACTGTCATGGTTTATCCTTTTGTAGAAATGGACTGATGTACCTAGCGGTAGCAGTTATTTTTCCGAGCGCCTCTTCATCCATGTGCTGTGCTGCTTGGCTGCAGTACACAATATTAAGGATAGACTGAATAGATTGACCTTCATCGTTTTGCATGTGGTGAGTATGCCGCATAGTAAACGTTACAAGTTCACACACATTTGTATTGTTTTATAAATTTTTTAAAAGGAGCCAACCATGCTCGTACGTCTTTTGTATGTCAGCCAGCCAGTAGGCCCAGTTACCACTACTGTTACAGCTCAAATTTTAGAAAATTCTAATATCTACAACAAGAGAGAAAATATTACTGGTGTTTTATGTCAAGGCTCAGGCTTGTACATGCAAGCATTGGAAGGGGAAAGACAACAGGTAAACACCCTTTACTCTCGAATCATGGCCAGCCGACATCACAATAATATTGAATTGTTGTCGATGGAGGAAATTACTCAAAGACAATTTGACAAATGGTCAATGGCGCTTGTTCAGTTGTCTAAAGATGACCCCATGGTTCAATTAGCGCATCCTGAATTTGACCCCTACTCAGCTTCATCTAAGGATGCGTTGGCGCTGTTAGTTGAGCTGATCAAAACAAGTAAACCAATCGTCAACATGGAACCATGATTTTTATAAACTGTTCTTCGATGGCAACTTTGATGTAGGGCGTCGCAAGACAGTATGGCTTCAGGGCTCTCAATCATTAACTAGTTGGCTTGACCGTCCAATCGTCCAAATAACGCCCAGTCCTAAGGTGGTTCCTCTTTCTTGCAAATGCAAAGGGCTATCTCTGTTGACGCCGTTGCCGGAAAAGTCTGTTCGGCTGAACGCAAACATCCGAACATCTGTGTTTAGCTTATGTGACAGCGTCAATTGAGCGCGTGGTGTGATCAATCCGGCTTTAGCAGTGTAAGCACTACGAGATGAAGTTGCGTATTGTGAAGGAACGCCATAAAGGTATTCATTGAATTGCTGATCACCATAAATCATCCCTAAGCTTCCTGATAATCCCCAGCCACGACCCAAATCGCGTTTGTCGTAAGTGAATTTGGGCTCGAACGTTAAGCCTCTGTAGTGCACTCCACTATTTAGTTCAAACACGCCGCGCAATGGCAGTTCCAATCTCACCACGGAGTCTGGGCTGGGGCGCGCCAAGTTCAGTTTGGCACGTGGTCCGAACTCCAACAAAAATCCTAATTCAGGCATTCCGCTTCGCACTTTGACGTCGTCGCTGGAAGCGCGCAGCGCACCACTGAGTCCAATGTCAAATTCTGCAAATGCATTTTTAGCCACTCTGGCGCCTACCGTTCCTCCAGCGGCACGCCATACTGGCCCTCTATAAATGAACCATGGAAGCAAAAGTCCTCGCCCTACATAATCATCTGCACCCGGATATGCTGGTCCGTTGAGACCAAATCCGGCCAATCCTGCTTCCCACAATGGCTTTTGAACACCTTCGACATCGGGTTCAGACTGCGCATGAGAAAAAGTAAATACCGATAGACAAACTACAGTCGTTATTAACAAACGAAAATTATAAAAATTAGCCATAGATTTTTTCCAATACTACCTCACTATCGGACAAGACCAAAAGCCACGCTATCATAAAATTTTGAAATCTGGCATGGTTATGCTGATTGTGTTTCTCTTGCTGTCGTGGATCCTAAGCAGGAAATTAGAGAAAATTGCTGAGCAAAATTGACTTACATGGAAATCAAAAAGAGCACTAGAACTTTTCAAAGTTAGCAAATTCTTGATGAAAAAGAAAGCTCCGGTTGCGTTACTCCTGGCAACAATCGTCGCAGTTTTATTCCTTCATATTGAATGGAAGACAACTGAAAACGGAAGCTTGTTAGTTGTAGACAACCAAGAATTTGACTTTATTGGAAGCATCCATAACCAATGGAATCGATACATCAGAAGCTGCAGTAGTGTTACCCGCCTATCACCCTCTGAAGAAAAATACCAAATAGCGCAATCGCTCATCCAAAATTACAGCCCTCCAAATTCAAAGTTTGCATCAATTGCAAGCGCGTGGTCTGCTGATGCATGGACACTGGTTGAAGTTGAATTTACAGACTTGCTTCCAGCAGTAGTGCTCATTCAAACCAAAGGGGACCAGCATTTCATAGTGCCGAATGCAGTGTGGAGCGGATACACCAAACCTTGGAAATCAGCGCCTCATATTAGGAAATATATTTTCAATAACGCTCCTGGAATGCCCCCAGCGTTGACAAACTGCTTTGAGCCTCAGTCTGAGTCATTTAAAGAATAGTTTCACAACCAATTCAGTGGATGCTTAATGAGCAGGGTGTATCCTCGACTTCATGAATGGCTTAACACGAATAAAAGATGACTCATTTCAATTTCAACAGGCGTGCTAACGATCAATATGCGCTAGGTTAACTTCAGGATATCTTTCCCCTTTTACGCTACCTACTGGTGCAATTTCGTCTAGTAGTTTCAATTCATCTGCACTAAGCACGATTTGTGAAGCCGCAATATTTTCAATAACTCTAGCAATAGTCTTTGTGCCAGGAATTGGAACAACGTTTTCACCTTGGTGGAGAACCCAAGCTAAGGACAACTGGGCGGGGGTAACTCCCTTGCCTTTAGCCATAGCTTTTATTTGCTCAGACATCCTATTGTTATGAACTATGTTTTCATTAGAAAACCTAGGATGGCTCTGTCTAGTGTCTTTTGGATCGAGTCCTGCACGGCTATCAACATTGCCAGTAAGAAAACCTCGACCAAGAGGAGAGTAAGCCACATACCCTATTCCGAGCTCGGCACACGTGGGCAAGATATCCTTTTCATCTTGCCTGCTCCACAAAGATAACTCTGACTGAACAGCAGTTATTGTGTGAACCTTATGCGCTTTAATTAAATTAGCAACAGTCTTATCAACTCTATGTTGGTAGTAAAGATCAATATGGTCAACGCCTAATCTTTTAAGGGAGCAGCAAAATCATAATTTTTTAATTTTTAATTTCGATATCAACAAGCAATTCATCATCAAATCGTGCAATTTCATTTTCAATTAATCGACCACAACCTGGACAGAAAAATTGTCGAAATACAGGTTCATCATCAATATATCGAAGATAGTCGCCAACATGAGGGTTTGATGCAGTTATAGGTAAAGTCTGCATAGCACAACCGTGTTTATAGTTTTCTTTAACTGAACCCAAGTCGGTTGCACAGCTTACACAACTCCATCGCTTACGCTCATTGGGTGGCGCTTCACTATCTAGGCGAACACACAAATTTGCAGTTGGTTGTTGCAATTTTTTACCGCTAAGTTGCCTCAAGGCAGGTGCATTTTTGCCACGCGGGTGTTTCATACGTTCTTGATGAATTTGACTACGCAAGGCTTGAGTTGCATTAACGTCATAGGTGCCATCATTAGCCATGACAACACCATAAATCTGCTTAGCCGCCTGAATAGAAACTGCCATGTTTTCAGTGACATCAAATGCAACTAAAGCTGGATCACGTTCAAGTGGATCGCCAAAACCGCCTGCACCAGTCCAAAGCACGGAATAAACATCGCTTGCTTTTTGAGTAAAGTTTTGCTGTCGCAGTCCAAGTATTTCTTCGCGCCCTCCAACTTCAGCGATATCAGCTGGTAGTGTGCTCTTATTGAACATTTCACCTATGTTGCTCTCGCGTTGAAATTTATAGACGTTGACAGCCCCCGGATAGCCACCCATCATCCCCGTAGAAGTTGGAATCGCATTACCAGACGACAAAGTATCGTGCGTAATATTTTCAGTCCCATGGGGAATAAAGCAAGACTCTGCAGACATTCCACCTCGAAATTGCCCTGCACCACCAGAATCAATCACCTCTTTGCGATAGAGAAACAGCAAGGGGAAGGTCTGCTCTGTGTGCTCAATATTAGGAAGCTTGCAAATAGGTGTACGTGATTGCCCGCCAGTTGAAATGCCGTCTCCATCTGAAAAAGCACCAATTGCGCCACCAATTGGATCTACAAGCAAATAGCCGAATGGGTCTCCCCACTGATCTGTACCTCTGAAGATAGTAGCTGGCCACTGACTGGTTCCGCCGATACACATAATATCTTCACGCATTTTTGTATCGCTAAATATCATCTTACTCAATACGTTATATGTTGGGTAAAGAGAAATCTCCATAGCTTGAACTGGCGCAGTTGATACAGAGGCTGGGAAATTTGCGCAATTCATAGTTCCGGGCGTAGCATCAAAACTAACATGCCGTAGGGCACCACCTATTGCAAAGTATTGATCCCAACAAAGTAATTGATTGAGAGCCACCATAATAGAACCACGCCAACCAGAATAGGTGGCATTCATTGCGCCGTCTTGATCCGCTGTGCCCTCGTTGCGAAAAATTAAATGGTGACCTTTTTTCTCAAGACTCAGCATCACGCGATGTGAACGTCTATCGCCTGGGCGACAACATTCAACATATGTTCTATCGCGCCATTTGCCATCTGGCAAACGCTTCAATTTTTCTTTAAAAGCAAGTTCACCATCGTTAAGAATTTTGCGCATCACAGCTTTAACAACATCTGCACCGTATCGCTTAAGAAGCGCTTCTACACGGGCCTTGGCGGTGTTGTTACCCGCTAACTGCGCTCTAAAGTCCAACGCTACAGCCTCAGGCTTTCGTGAGGCGCGCAGATAAAGTTCCTCAATATCACGGCGAATTTCACCATTTTCAATAATTTTCACTGGAGGTAACAAGATACCTTCTTCGTAAGCACTTTCAGCGGCCAAACA
>JACCDO011089515.1_pt1 | contig 21423 bp, 28 predicted proteins | sample 7446101 | NCBI WGS metagenome assembly JACCDO01 (sample SAMN15323440, study PRJNA562643) | freshwater metagenome | isolation source: river surface water | place: USA:Blue River Watershed | collected 2017-08-16
GACTGACTGAGTTCGCATCGCTTCGCGTACCGAGCTCGGCTTGAAGCACCTCCAGCGGGGGCAGCACCGCGTTCGGCTGGCTTAGCCGCTCAATCAGGCCGGTGTTGTTTTTGGCAATAGCGGCATTTAGAGCAGCGCAGATCAGTGGGTGAGGCGCCTGTGCGGTGGTCTGATTCATGGTGGTCTCCTGGCTGGGATAGAGCGGGTTTAATAGTGCTAAACAAGTAATAAGTTTGTTTGGCATGGGTTGTATTATGGGAACGAATGTACCCATTGTCAAGGATTGATATGAGTAATTTTTTACCTATTGGTGAACGATTAAGAGCAGAGCGCGAAAGGCTAGGTCTGAATCAAACAGATTTCGCCGCCCTTGGTGGAATAGGGAGAAAGACGCAGTTCAACTATGAGTCAGGAGAGCGATCGCCTGATGGGGCTTACCTATCTGCTATTGCTGCGGGGGGAGCAGATATCAACTACATCCTCACTGGTCAGCGCCAGGGGGCTCCGGTGCTGACCCCGGACGAGCGCCAATTAGTTGAGATGTTTCGTGCCGCTCCGTTAGCGGTGAAGGCGGCGGCTATTGGGGCATTACAAGGGGGTAGTCTGGGAACAACGAAAGACCAGACCTTTCACGCTCGCGTTGGGAAAGTGATCAAAGTGGACGGCAATGTGTCTGGAGACTTCGTGGTGGGTAAGAAAGGCTAAATATGAGTGGCTTAAATGGCACTGAAAATAGTCAAGTCTTTCAACACAAAGTTGGCCATGTTTTCCAAGCTGATTCTGTCAATGTCACTCTCAATAGAGATAACGAACGTACCCTGACACCAGCTGAACGGGCTGAGTTGAATTCAAAAGTCAAACAACTGGCGGAGTTTGGCAAAAGCGGGCGGGACATTTGGCTATTTATCCACCGTGCTATTGGTGTTTCTGGTGTTGCCGAAATGCGGATAGGTCAGCGCGACAGTGCCCTGGCCATCCTCGATCTCATGCTTGAAAAAGCAGAGATTGAAAAAAAACTGGCTGAGGCTGATCGTAGAAAAACACAGCCCAGCGAATCCATGGCCGCTCAACATGAATGGTTGAGCCATCAAAAGAATCATCTAGAAATAGAGCTGCAACGCATACGCCCTTTGGCTGAGTTATCGCAAAAAAACAAAACGTTGTTTGATGGTGTTTTAATAAAAAATACTGAGCTAACGGAGGCTCTAACACGTGAACAGGCGCGATCAAAGTTGTTACGACTCGTCGCCATTGTTGCCAGCTGCGTGGCCGTTATCAGCGTTGTTGTCTCCGTATTTCAGTTCCGCCAAGTTGGGCTTGAACGCAACAAATTAAAGATGTGCGTTTTTGATGGCCGCTTTTATGGGCTAGGGACACTCCTAAACAACACTAGAGAGTGTGTTTTGGATCAATCTGGGATAGCAGAGTGGCGAATTGGCAAGGAAGGTAGGAGGGGTAAATGAGAGCATGCAGTCTCGCCCCTTCGCCCCCCTCTGTCAGACAAAAAAATGCCCCGGCTAGCGGGGCGAAGGGAGATGCACAATGAATGACATCAAAACATTGGCTACCGGCGTGGCGGCCTTGGGTGACCACGCCCAGCATGTTGAAGGGCAGTTGGTGGTGCTTACTTGCGCCGTAGAAGCCCTTTTAAGAACGCACCCGGATCAAGCCGCTTTCGTGGCGGCGTTTCGGCGATCTTGGCAGCTTGCCGGGTCACAGCATTCAAATGACGCACACGCTCATCAAACGCAAGCCGGTATCGATAAAGTGCTGTTGATTCTGGAGGATGCTTGCCCTGGTCTTGATGTTCGACCTCCTGAGGTTGATTGAATCGTGCGGCGTAGGCAGTTGCAGCATCAGGCTTCACAGCAAACCCGATTTCATCTGAAACCCGAAGCCAGCCACCCACGGAGGGAGCGCCTGGACGGTAGGCAGCAATTTTAGGAAGTAGCCGTAATAGCAGTGCCACTGTCAGACGCTCGGCACCGAGGCGGATAAGTCGCATCATGAATTTGATTATTTGGTGGGGCATAGCATCCTCCTATTAAGTGCTGACCAGGATGCACCTTCGATTTTGAAGCGTCTTTTAGCGGACTTGAAAAGTGAGAAAACTGGATATCAGCATAAAGGGACTGGTGCTTATTTTTGTATGCCTGTCTCTGCTTTCTACGGATGCGGATGCTCGGATACATCGATCATCCTCGGTTGTGCGTGAATTCAAGAGGGCACATCCCTGTCCTAGTACAGGGCGGCTATCTGGGCGTTGCCCTGGATGGCAGGTTGATCATGTTATTCCGCTCTGTGCTGGAGGAGGAGATGAGACTGGCAATATGCAGTGGCTGGCTATTGATGCTCACAAAGCAAAGACACGTAATGATGTGAGGATGTGCCGGGTAAAAAACCGAAAACATTCAGGTATGCAGCACGAAGGACAATAAAAGACATTTGCTTAGGTGAGGGACGAAAATAACATGCATATTCAAGAAGCTATCCTACATCGAATTACAAAGGAGCAGCACAGCACGGGCCATGGCTCAGTCACGACACAGAAGCGAGCAGCGTGTTTGCCTGCTGATGACCGGCTAGTTCGCATGATTGAAGGCGTCTTGAAGATATACGCCAGGGCTACCAGCGGCTACGGTACATTTGATGCTAACGAGGCGGTGTATCACTTCCCCGTTGTGCTTCGGAACTATGTGACTGCGAGTGCAGACTTCATCTCGTTTACAAGCGAGGCCACAGATCTAATCGCGGCCAAAATGGAGGATGAGCCGTTCTCTACGGGGGGGTATGCCTTATTTCTGCGCTATACCAACCTGGGGCAGGACTGGATGTTGGTAGCGATGCTCAAGTTGAAACCTGGAACGGGTGTCAACGAGCAGACCTTGGAATTAAGCGACACCCAGAGCTTTGATATCGATCACTTACATGAGGCCGCTCGTGTTGATTTGGGTAAGTGGCAAGCAGGGACACAACCTTACCTGTCTTTCATCAAAAAACGGCAAAGTAGCGAACAAGTTTCTCTGTATTTCCGTAAGGCGCTTGGGTGTACGGAATACACGGACTCCAAGCATCACACGGGGGAAATGCGCGAGGCATTCGAGGCGTTTTCTTCTGCCAATGAGTGGTCTCAAGAGCAAAAACGTGCTGCCCGGCAACGAATCTATGACTATTGCGAAGCTAAGGAGAAAGCGGGTGAGTCAGCCAACTTGACGGCTCTGTCTGCACTGATTGATGATCAAAATCCTGGCGCTTTTTCCGACTATGTGCGTGATAATGCGTATGAGGTTAGTGAAACTTTCAAGCCACACAAGGCAACCTATAGGCGGTTTAAGCGGATATCCCGCACGTTTGGTTCGGTCAGGGTCAGCTTCGATGTGCAAGACCTACTGAACGGTGATGTTGATTTTGACCAAGACAATGATTGTCTGGTGATCAACAACCTGCCTGAAGACCTGATCGACGAAATTAAGAAACACAAAGCTGCTGACAATGAACCCGCTACCGACTGATTCGCTAGAGCTGACGATCCTGCTGTTTAAGCACATGCGGGATCGTCAGCTCTCAGGTGGGCAGTTAAGTGGTCGGCTTGGGCAGGACGTCGACTTTGATGTGTTGCGTACAGCGCTGGATCAAGCCGACCTGCTGATTAGCGCCAATGTTGCAAGCCGTACCCTGGAATGTCATGTAAACAAGGTATTCTTCGAGTCGCTGGCCGAGCTCATGGCCGCACCGGCTAGGCGAATCCAACCGCTATCCCGGTTTTACTTGGCCGATAGCGATAGTCTATACAATGGTGACCCCAGCACGCTTCCCGCTCTGTGCCAGCATTATTTGTTAGCCGCGAAGCTTTACAGCGTACTTGCCAAGGAAGCTGACCATCAAGGGGGGGTTGGCGATACCAAAACCCTAGTTTTCCTGCACAAGGAAAAAATCGAGATTACACCCCATTACACGGCAGCAGACCTCCGCGAACTACGGGGTCTGGACTCATTCGAGGCCGAGTTTATTGCCAGCGAAACACACCAGGAACAAAAACGAATCATCCTAAAGACGGTTCTTTTAGAGCTATTCTCGGGGCGCAAGAAACTGCCGTTCTCGGAATTGTTGGGTCGCTTTGATGAGTTCGTCGATAGGGTGCATGCAAGCTATCAGCTATACGTTGCCGAGTTTTCTTTCCAGAAGGTCAAGGGTGAAGTTGAGAAAGAAAAGCTGGATGCTATGGTCAAACTCAATAAGGTGTTTTCAGATGTTCAGGGGCAGCTGTTGGCCGTCCCCGCTGCTCTCATCTTGGTGGGTGGGCAAATGGAAAATAAAGGGGCTTGGACTAGCAAGAATCTATTGATCTGGATTGGGGCGCTGTTTTTTTCTGTTTTGATGAGCCTGTTAATTCGCAATCAGCGCCATACGCTAAAGGCTGTAAAACATGAAATTGATCAGCAACGGCAGCAGATGGAGAGCAAGTACCAAGCAATTGCGTCACGATTCGCAGACATCTATGCCGAAATTGAGGATCGGCACACTCATCAACAACGGTTGATTTGGGTTGTTGATGCTTTGGTTGCGATTTCTCTGGGGATTGCCTCGGTATTGTTAGTGTGGTTCTCTGGCGTGAAATAACCCCTTCATCCCGCCCCGTCTAACGCATTCCTGCGTTAGATCATCCCTTTCCCTATCCTGGCCCCCGTTCATGGCCTGCGAACGTTCCGAACGCGGGTTCTGGGGCGTTTGTTCTCTCTGTAGCCCTCTCACTCTCTTCTTTCTGAGCGGTCGATTCTTTAAATAGGATTAAACGACGGCTTTTCTGTTGCGGTTCATGATGTGTCCTGTGTTTAACGAGGCAGGTCATCATGGGTACAGCGCATCCTCCCACTCCGATCCATATTTTTAAGCCGGGTCGCCACACCACGATGGCGGGTGAGGTGATTGAGTTTTCCGAAGCCGCTGTGGCAGCGACAGCCGCCGCGTATAACCCGGCGCTGCACGAAGCGCCGTTGGTGATCGGCCACCCCAAGACGGATGATCCAGCCCAGGGATGGGTGCAATCTCTTGCCGCGAACGAACGCGGCCTGTTTGCGCTGCCCCGCGATGTTGGGGCGGAGTTTGCTGAGTCGGTGGGCCAGCGCCGTTACGCCAAGGTTTCTGCCAAGTTTTATTCCCCTGATTCCCCTAGCAACCCGGTTCCGGGTGTGTGGTACTTGCGGCATGTGGGTTTTTTGGGGGCACAACCGCCCGGTGTGAAGGGGTTAGACAACCCCGCTTTCGCCGAGAGCGCCACGAGCGCCGATGGTTGTGTTTGTTTTCAAGAGGCGGTGGAGTTTGGTGATTGGAGTGATCGCACCATCGCTGGTCTGTTTCGCGGGCTACGCGATTGGTTCATCGGCAAATTTGGACAAGATGAAGCTGACAAGGCGCTGCCCGGTTGGGATGTGAATTATGTGCAAGAACAAGCCGTGCAGCCTGACCCCGCGCCCTCTCCAGCATTTGCTGAGCCGCGTAGTAACCCTTCAATACTCAAACCACCCCAGGAGAACGCTGTGACCCCTGAACAAGCGGCTCAGTTGGCAGCCGAAAACGCCAAATTGAAAGAACAACTCGCGCAACAGGCACTGGCGGCGCAGCTCGCCCAGGCTGAGAAGTTGCATGGTGAAAACGTGGCCTTTGCTGAGAGGCTTGTTTCCCAGGGCAAGTTGGCCCCGAAAGCGAAGGGGGTGCTGGTGTCTATTTTGGATCTGGCCGCCACGCCGGGTTCCGACGGCAAGACGGTGGAGTTTGCCGAGGGCGATACTCGGCAGCCGCTCACTACCGCGATTAAGGCGCTGTTTGAGGGCGGGGATAAGGTGGTCGAATTTGGTGAAGTGGCGACAAAAGATCGCGCTGCAACTCCGGTAACCATGAACCCACTGGTCGCTGTGGCGGAAGCCCGTGCGGCGGCTGCGAAATAAGGAGGCGCTATGGCAACCTATGAGTTGGAAAAGCCCCTGGGCGAATGTGTATTGGCTGTAGTGCACCCCGTGTGGAGTGTGGACAAAGTCACGCTGACCGGCGGCAATGTAGCGCTCATGACGGTGTTGGCGACGGTGGACGGTAAGTTTAAGCCGGTGGATTTTGGCGGCGAAGGCGCTGCGGCGCAGGCTGTGGCCGTGGCGTATGAAGCGGTAGATGCATCAGCGGGGGATGTACAGGGTTTGGTGCTGGCCCGTGGCGCGGTGGTGGAAACGAATGCCTTAGTGTGGCCGAGTGGCGCCACGTTGGTACAAAAGACCGCTGCACTGGCTGAGCTGAAAGCACTGGGTATTTTGGCGCGTAGCGCGCTGTAACACGAATCGGGAGTGAATGATGACCTTTAACGATTTGATGACGCTGATGTCACTGACGGATTCCGTCAATAAGCTGCCATCCAAGCCCTCCAAAATCGGCGCGATGGGGCTGTATGAGCCAAAAGGCGTTACGACGACCACTATCTTGATTGACCAGAAAGATGGGCGGCTGATTATTGTGCCTACGGCGTCCCGTGATAGCGAGGGCCAGCCAGCAGCAGGGAGTAAGCGCTCAGGGCGCACGTTCCAAATTCCACACATTCCGCTGCCGGGTCGGCTCTTGCCAGGGGATATCCAAAATATTCTGGCGTTTGGTGGTCAGGGGCAGTTGCAAAGCGTGGCGCAGGTCATTGCCGATAAGTTGCAGGAAATGAAGGATTCCATCGACGTGACCGTTGAGTGGCATCGTCTTGGTGGGATTGGTGGGCAGATTTTGGATGCGGATGGTTCGGTGATCTATGATCTATTTGATGAATTTGGGGTGACTAAGAAATCCATCACTATCCCGTTCAGTAATAAAGAAACCGATATTCGCCAGTCCTGCATGGAGGCAAAGCGCCACGCTGAGAAGAAGCTCGGGGGGGTAGTGGTCACGGGTTATCGGGCGCTATGCGACGCCAAGTTCTTTGATGCATTGACTGGGCACCCCAACGTACAAAAGGCCTACGCAAATTATCAAGAAGCGGCTGATCGTTTGGGCGGCGACATGCGGAGCGGCTTCCGCTATGGCGACATTGAGTTCATTGAGTACACCGCCGAAGTATCGGGCAAGACCTTTATCCCGGAGGCAACGGCGCGGGTGTTCCCGGTGGGCCGGGGGGTATTCAAAATGTACTACGCACCGGCCAATTACAACGAAACGGTCAATACCATCGGTCTACCTTATTACGCCCGATCCGAAGCGCGCCCGAAGGGCAAAGGCCATGACCTGGAAGTGCAGACAAATCCGCTAGCGATGTGCATGTTCCCCGAGGCATTGGTCGAGCTGAAGGCTGGCTGAGTTTAAGTAAATGAGCATGCGCTACTGCACTCTTGATGATCTGACCCTGGCGATCCCGTCCCGGACGCTCGCGCAGTTGTCGAACGACACCCCACCCGCGTCTGAGCCGAATCTCCCTGTTATTGAGCGTGCCGTGGCGCATGCCGAAGAGGTCATTGATGGCTATTTGCGCAGCCGCTACGAGCTACCACTCCAGGAAGTGCCCACGGTGGTGCGCGAACTGACCGTCAATATCGCTAGGCATTGGCTTTATGCCCGCCGTCCGGAGGGTAAAGACGATCTGCCCCCGGCGGTGGTGCGGGCCTACAAGGCGGCAATGGAAATGCTCACGGCCATTCAAAAAGGTGCGCTCACCATCGGTGTTTTGGCGTCGCAAAGTGCCCAGCCGGAGCCGGGCAAGATGCGGGTGCAGGCTGGGAAACGGATTTTTGGGCGAAATACTCTGGATAAGTACAGATGAGCGACGGAATTATTCCCAACACCAGCGAGGCCCTCGAAGAGGCGGTTATTTCCCGACTGAGGGGCCGCTTCCCTGAGCTGGAGGTGGAGGCTTTCCCTGATGACCCGGACGAATACCGGCTGAATCACCCGCTGGGTGCGCTGTTGGTGCGTTACCACGGCAGTAAGTTTGGCCCGTTGCTGGATACCAACGTGGTGGTGCAGGAGCGGGCGATGGCGCTGGAAGTCACACTGGTGTTCCGCAGCCTCAATGGCAAGGAGGGCATCTACAACTATTTGGAGGCAGTACGGCTGGCACTAGCGGGTTTTGCGCCGCCCGCATTCGCAAAACTCAAGCCTATCGGCGAGGAGTTCCTCTCCCAGGGCGGTGGCGAGTGGCGTTACGCCATTGACTTCGCTACCAGCACTACGGTGATTGAAGAAGGCGATCCCGATACGGACCCGCACTCCACCCAAATCTCTTTCAAGTGAGGATTGACATGAAATACCGTTATCTAGGGCCGGTTAATTCGAGCGTTACGCTCAAGGTGGACGGCAAAGACCAAGACGTGATGCTGTTCCAAGGGCGGTTTGTTGAATTGCCCGAGAGCCATGAGTATGTCCAGACGTTGGTTGCACTGGGCTACTTGGTGTCGGAAAGTGATGCGCCCGGCGCCCAGGCGCCGGTTGAAGCACTCGACTCATCCCTCAAAAAAGGAGCCAAGTAATGGCCGCCAATTTCCTGCATGGCGTTGAGACCATCGTGATCAAGGATGGCCCGCGCTCCGTCAAGCTGGTTAAGTCGGCAGTGACCGGCCTGATCGGCACCGCACCTACTGGCCCGGTGAATGTGCCGACCCTGATTGCCGCCGACAAAGATGCTGCCCAGTTCGGTAACGACCTGCCAGGTTTCACCATTGCCTCGGCGCTGGATGCCAACTTCGATCAAGGCCGTCCCACTGCGGGTGTGGTCATTGTTATCAACGTGCTCAACCCGGCGATTCACAAGAGCAGCGCTGCTAACGAATCGCTGACGTTTGCGGCCAATGATGTGGTTAAGCTCGCCAACCCAGCCGTGGCCAATTTGGTGTTAAAGAGCGGTGACGGCAATACGAGCTATGCGGCCGGTACCGATTACACTCTGGATCCGGTTACTGGCACTCTGACACGCAAGGTAGGCGGTGGGATTGCTGCGGGTGCCACAGTCAAGGCGATTAGCTATGACTATGCCGACCCAACCAAGGTGACCGCTGCCGATATCATCGGCGCGGTGGATGCCGCCGGTAAGCGCACCGGCATGCAGGCGCTGCTGGATTGCTTTATCCTGATGGGCTTCTTCCCCAAGCGCCTGATTGCACCGGTGTACTGCACCCTGAACAGTGTTTCTACCGAGCTGATCGCCATGGCCAACCGGCTACGGGCGCGGGCCTACATTGACGCACCGATCGGCATCACCCCGCCCCAGGCGATTGCCGGTCGCGGCCCAGCAGGCACTATCAACTTCAATACCAGCAGTCCACGGGCGCGGCTGTTCTACCCCCACGTCAAGGTTTATGACGCCGCAACCAATACCGACCGCTTGGAGCCGCTATCCCAGCGTGCAGCGGGGCTTGGTAACGCCATTGACATCGAAAAGGGCTACTGGTGGAGCATGTCCAACCAGGAGATCACGGGGATCACCGGGATTGAGCGCACCATCAGCGCCATGATCAACGATCCCAACTGCGAGGCGAACCTGCTCAACGAGGCAGGCATCACCACGGTGTTTAACAGCTTTGGCACCGGCTTACGCCTCTGGGGCAACCGCACAGCGGCTTGGCCGACCGACACGCACCCCTCGAACTTCGAGAACGTGCTGGCCACAGGCGACATCATTGATGAGTCCATTGAGTACTTCTGCCTCCAGTTCATCGACCAGCCTATCACCAATGCCTGGATCGACTCGGTGTCGGAAAGCGTCAATGGGTTTTTGCGTAAATTAATCGGTGATGGCGCAATCTTGGATGGGCGCTGTTGGTATGACCCGGCGGACAACGAAGCCACGGAACTGGCGGCAGGCCATGTCACATTCCGGCGTGACTACATGCCGCCCACCCCAGCCGAGCGGATCACCCACAAGACGCGGGTGAACATCGACTACCTCAAAACCTCGGCAAGAAATAAGGAGTAAGCGATGGCCGTCAGAATTAATCGTATCACCAACGCCAATGTCTATGTGGATGGCGCGTCATTTTTGGGGAAAACAGAAGAAATCAAGCTCCCTGATATCACGACTATCATGAGTGAGCATAAAGCACTTGGGCTGGTCGGCAAGCTGGAGTTGCCCTCTGGCCTGGACAAAATGGACGGCGAGATTAAGTGGTCGTCGTTCTATAAGGATGCCATGGCCAAGATGGCCAACCCGTTCCAGTTTGTTTCTCTCCAGGTGCGTGCGAGTGTCGAAACCTACGGTAGCCAAGGGCGAGTTGAGCAAAAACCCCTGGTTGTATTCATGACTGTGTCTTTCAAGAAGAACCCAGGAGGCACCATTAAACAACACGATAATGCTGAGTTTCCAAGCAGTTTTTCCTGCTATTACCTCAAGCAAGTGCTGGACGGACAAGACATCTTGGAATTCGATGTCATGGCAAACATTTACAAAGTGGAAGGCGTTGATCTACTTGTCGACTACCGTGCAAATGTTGAATAATTAAGAAAGTCCGTGCCTTTTTGCCCGCCCTAATCCGGCGGGCTTTTTTACGTCTGCTGTTTTAGCTTTCTTTAAAAGACGTCGTCTCGCTCACGCGCAAAAATGGCCCATCTTTCAACGATGGAGCTTAACGATGAGCGACCTCAATACCGAGTCAGCACCGCCCCCCGGCCCAGCTGTACCCAACCAAACCATACTGAAGTTCCCCATTACGAACGGCGTCGGGGAAAAGGTGACAGCCATCACCCTGCGCCGTGGTGTGCTGAAGGATTTGAAACAAGCCCAGCGCAATGCAGAAGGCGTATCCCAGGATGTGGATACGTGGCTAGTGTGCATCCTGGCCAAAGAACAATTGCAATTTGAAGATGTGGAGCGTCTGGACTTGGCCGATTGGTCTCGAGTCCAGGCGTGTCTTCAGGGATTGGTGTGACCTTGCTGCCGATGAAATGGCCCTGTGGGATGCTCAGGGCTTATTAGCGAAATGGTTTCACATGCAGCCTTCGGAAATGGATGCGATGGAGCCAATGGAGTTTGTGCGCTGGGTGCAGCTCGCTGGGAAACAGATCAGGATGCAGAACCCGAAGGACTAGTGTTTTTGGTTTTGATAACCGAGACGACGGGCTAGCCACGCATAGGGCCAGGGACAAAGGCCCATCAGTAAGCGGCTGGGAATACTCAGCACCAGCCCACCCAGGGCAATGGCCCCGGCGATTGCCAATAGGTTGAAGTGAAGGAAACCGCCGGGGTTCTCAACAACCATGCCAATGAGGCAAACCAACACGCCCACGGCCCAGTGCAGGACATGGGGTAGGCGGTTGGCGGTGTCTACGGTGGTTTCAAAGTCGTTCATGGGGTGAATTATGGCCAGCGGCGCGATTGAACTCAAGATTATCTTTTCAGCCGCGGGAGCTGGAGGCGTAGCAGCGTCTATTGGCAGCATGACTAGCCGTATGGATGCGCTAACCAAAGCTAGCATCCAGACCGGCGAGCGCATGAACCAGATGGGGCTTTCCGTGGTGGATGCGTTCGCCAAGGAAAAAGCTGCGGTGGTGGCTGCTGCCAAAGCGGTGGAGATCCATCAGGCAGAAACGACTCGCTTGGGAAAATCGTTGGCTGAAGCCAAGACCCGACAGAGTGAAGCTACAGCGGCATTGACCAAACATCGGGAGGAGTTGGCCAAGCTCTCGACTCGTCCCACCGAAGAGCAACAGGCGGCGCTCAGAAAACTAAATGACGAGGCGACGTCATCTGCCCAATCCGCTACGGCCCTCAGTAGGGCATTTGATAAGCAGCGCGAGAAAGGTAGAGAGCTCAAAGCCGAACTGGTCGAACAAACCCGTAAGGTACAGGCGTTGCGGGGCGAGATGCAGAAGGCGGGCATCAATACCGCGAAGCTGGGCGAGGAACGAGGCCGCTTGCGCCGCCTGATGGAGCAAGAACAGCGCACCCTGGACAATCTGACTGCCCGCTATGAGCGTTTGGTGGCAGTGCAGAAGGATGTTGCTAAGTACAAGTCTGAATTCAACGATCGCCGAATGAATGCCGTGGCGGCAGTGGGCGTGGGGGCTACCCTAGCCGCGCCAGTCGCGGCGAGTGCCCAGTTCGAGGACAAAATCAGGCAAATCAGCATTACTGGCGAGCTGTACAACGAAAAGGGAGCGGAAGCCGCCCTGGCCGCCAAGGTACGCGCTGCCGCCGTGCGTAACGGCATCGGTCATGACAACGTGGCGCATGGCGTAGATCAGCTTGTTCAAAGCGGTATGAGCGCTAATGAGGCGGGAAGCTACGCCGGGATGCTGGCGAAGGTGGCGAAGGCGACGCGAGCAGATATGGGCGACCTCGCCGGGCTGGTCTTTACCTTGCAAACTAAGTTCAAGCTAAAGACCGAGGGGGAAATCTTTGAGGCAATCAACGTGCTGGCCAAGGCAGGCAAACTGGGTCAGTACGAGATCAAAGCCATGTCCAAAGCCTTCCCGGAATTGGGTGGTGCGGCGTCGTCGTTTGGCTCGAGCGGCTTGCAGGGCGTGAAAGAAATGGGCGCGCTAATGCAGACCATGCGAGCCGGTGCGGGCAGTGCGGGTGAGGCGGAAACCTACATGCGCAACTGGTTCAGCCACATGAGCTCCGGTGCGACCACGGAGCATTTCAAGAGTGTTGGCATTGATTTCGAGAAGGCCAAGCTTGAAAAGGTGATCGCCAGCAAGGGTAAAACGTCCAACGTCGAGGCCAGCTTCATGGTGTTCGATGACTACATCAACAAGGTTGTGGAGTCCGGGCAAGTCAAGTCTTACGACAAGAAGGGCAAGCTCAAGAGCAGTACGGATATGAAGGCCGAACTGGCTGCGGCGATGGAGCAGGCCAAGAAGGATGGCCTCCAGGGCAATGAACTGACCCAGTACGTGCAATCGGCTGTGCAGCGCGTGGGTTTGTCGTCGGTATTGCAGGATATGCAAGCCACGCAAGCCTATCTGGCATGGATGACGGGAAAGGATAAGTACTATGAAACACGCCAGACCTTGGACACCGGGGCGGTCAAGGGCACCATCGACCGGGACTGGGAAGAGCAGAACCGCCTGACCACGGCGCAGTGGGAACGATTGAAAACGGTGATGATGGATTTGGGTATCACCATCGGCAACGTGCTGTCACCCGCTGTGGGTGGCGTACTTGGCGGCTTGGCTAGTGTGGCGGAATCGTTTAATGGTTTTGCTAGGGAATGGCCCAACGTCACCAGCGCCCTGGTTGTGGTGGTGGGCGGTATTGCGGCATTTACCGCTGCGCTGCTGGCGTTGGGCGCTGCGGCCTCCTTGGCCCGGCTGGGGGTAGCTAGTGCTCGCAGCATTCCATTCCTGGGACGGGCGTTTGGCAGCCCAGGCACAGTAAGCGGAGCCGTATCGACAGCCACGGCAAGCGCAGGGGGTTTGCTGGCAAAGATGGCGGGCAAGGTAACAGGGAAGCCGCCTCCTCCCCCGGTGCCGCCAACTATTCCACCCTCTGGTGGTGGTTTTTCGGCACTGTCTAAGGTCGAGGCGGCCATTGTCGCCAACAAGACGGCAGCACCAGGGCTGCTGGCTCGCTTGAAGCCTGCCGCTGGGGTGATGGGCAGTGTGGCGTCCAAGGCGGCCATGCCGTTGGCCATCGCCGGTTCGGTGTTGTCTGCTGGGTCGGCCCTTGTCTCGGATTCCATGAGTCGATCCGAAAAGGGCAGTGCCGTGGGTGGCGCTGTTGGAGGTCTGGCTGGAGGCTTGGCCGGGGCTAAAGTGGGGGCACTAATTGGAACCGCCGTGTTTCCCGGCATGGGGACGGTAATCGGCGGGGTATTGGGCGGGGTTGCCGGTTCTCTCTTCGGTGATTACGCGGGTGGTAAGGCAGGTAAAGTGCTAGCTGGCGGTGGGCTATCGTTGCCCAAAACTCAAATGTCAGTTGAGAAAAAGCCGCCCGCGCCAGTTGAGGTGAAGCTTGAGTACAAGCCGCAAGTGACTATTCACGGTGACCCGACCCCACAGACCGTGCAGCGGTTTGGCGATATGCTGCGAGCACACCAATCAACATTAGAAGAAATGCTACGGCGGGTGTTGGCTGACCAGAGCCGCCGGGCGTATTGAGGCCCTATGAACTCGTTTGCACTATTGGGTGATGTCCAGTTTCTGTTGATTACCTGTGTTGGTTCACAGCTTAAATCTTCGGTTGACTATGCCGAACATGCCCTTATTGAGAACAAGCCGCGCTTGCAGTGGATTGGCGAGCGCTTGGACGAATGGACTATTAAGCTCAGGTTTCACCGGATTTTTTGTAATCCAGAACTGGAGCTATCCCGGCTGAAAGCCGCGATGGCACGGCATGAGCCGCTGCCGTTTGTGTTGGCTACGGGTCAATACAACGGGGAGTTTGTCATTGTCGAATTGCCGACTGTGATTGAGCAAACGGATTCCATCGGTGGCGTTATAGAGCTGAATGTCACTATGCTGCTAAAGGAATGCCCTGATCCGAAGGGTGAACGTCGCTTGGCTGCATCCAAGTCGGCGGCGTCAGCACTATTGCGCCCTAGTCAGCCGTTACCACCCGCTGTTAAAACGGGGCTGATGGATCTGGCAAAACCGAACTTGCCGTCCACTCGGCTGCGGGATGCCATGATGGCTGGGCGGGATGTTTTGGGGGCGGTACGGACTGTGAATGACGTCGTCTCTTTAGGGCGACAATTGCTCTCTAATCCGTTAAAGGCCGTAGAGCAATTGTCCACCCGTGGCGTTCCGAGTATTGACCGTTTGGCGCGGGCGGCGGATCGATTTGGCGTGAACATAACACCGCTAACGGGCATTTTGGCTGATGCGTTACCGTTGCTGACAATGTCTGGGGCGGTGGTGAGTGAGGCTCGAAGTGCGCGTCAGGCATTGACTGGGCTGACGGCTGAAAATGTCGGGGGGCGTTTGGATACGGTTGGGGGGCATCTTGTGAATGTTGGTCGGAGCGTTGATGCAGTTTCACCGACCATAGCGCGGCTGTCAGCCCATGTGGCCGTTCGGAGTGAGTTATGAGCCACATCCGCCACATCACCACAGAGGGTGAGCGCTGGGACTTGCTGGCGTGGCGCTATTACGGGGATGCCGCAGCATATGAGCGGATCGTGGTGGCCAACCCGTATATTCCACTGATGGCGGTTTTTCCGGGTGGATTAGAGCTGGTAATTCCTATTGTTGAGGTTAGCGAGACGGTATCGCCACTGGAGTCACCACCATGGTTGGTGTAACTGAAAATCTCAAATCGGTGGTGCACCCGGTGTTTAGCGTGAGAATGAACGGGACTGATGTGACCGCGACGTTAACGCCCTTTCTGCTGTCGGTGAGCTATACCGATTTTTTGGAGGGCGAGGCGGACACCCTAGATATTCGTCTTGAAGATTCCGATGGCCGTTTTCGAGGTGGGTGGTATCCGGCTAAAGGCCAAACGCTGGAGCTGGCGTTTGGCTATGATGGCCAGCCACTGCGCAAGTTGAATGCGTTTGAGATTGATGAAATTCAATTGGAAGGGCCGCCCGACGTGGTTGTTATTCGTGCTCTGGCATCGGGTGTAAATGGTTTGCACAGAACTATGCAGGGGCGGTCGTATGACAATACTACGTTAGCTGCTATTGCTCAGCAGGTAGCACGACGCCTAAAGCTTCAGCTAGTGGGCACGATTGAGCCCATTCATATCACTCGTGTGACACAAATTTATGAGACTGATCTGGCGTTTATGCATCGTCTGGCGGGGGAATACGGTTATTCCTTCTCTCGTAAGGGGGCGAAGATGGTGTTCGTTAAGCGGGCCGAGTTGCGCCAGCGCCCGTCAATCGTTGTGCTCGACCGATCTGACTTAGTGCGCTATTACATCCGGGACAAGCTGCTGGATATTGCTAAATCTGGGATGGTGTCCTATCTCGATCCGAAGACCAAGCGCCTAAAACACTACAAGGTGCAAGATACTAGCCGCACTACTAGCGACTACGAAGTAAAAGTGAATGTGCGTGCGGAATCAGAGGCTCAGGCCAAGATTAAAGCCCAGGCTGCCCTAGAAAAAGCAAACGAGAATGCCACGCAACTGGAAATAACTGTTGTTGGTAATCCCGTGTTGGTTGCAGGCGTCAACATTAAACTGACTGGGATGGGGCGCGTGAGCGGCACCTATCATGTGGTCAAAGCCCGACATGACATCGAGCGCGGCAGCGGCTACCGCACCGAGATCGAGGCCAAGCGCATTCCCCTGGAGAACGGTAATGGCGCTTAATACTGGCGGTGTGTCGTTTAAAACAGGCATCGTACATGCCGTCGCGCCTGGCTTCGCACAGGTACAGTTCCCCGACCTGGACGGACTGGTGAGCGCCTGGCTGCAAGTTGTGGTCAAAAAGACACTCAAGGACAAGGAATGCTACACGCTGGATGTGGGCGAGCAAGTGGCCTGCCTCATGGATGAGAACTTCGAGAACGGGGTGGTGCTGGGCGCGGTGTATTCTGATGCCGATGTGACGCCAGTGGTCAGCCCCGACAAGCTGCACTTCCGTTTTTTCGACGGCGGCAGTTTCGAGTATGACCGCAGCAGCGGCACACTCACTGTCGTGACCACCGGGCCGGTCAATTTGACGGCAAATGGGGCGGTGACGGTGAAGTCACCCAGCGTGACAATTGATGCGCCGGAGACCATCATTACTGGCAACCTGCTGGTGCAGAAGAAACTGACCTATCAGGGCGGCATGGCCGGTAGCGGTGGCGAGGGCGGCGCGTCAGCCGTCATTGATGGCAGCGTGCAGGTCAATGGCGACGTCAACGCCACTGGCAGTGTCATGGACGGCGGCAGCAACTCGAACCACCACAGCCACTGAATGGGCTTGATCTGCCCGTTTTGGGGTGGGCCAAACATTAAACCCCTTTAATATCCGGCGGGCGAGGCGGTTGGCATCATACGCCCATGAGCCGCGTAGACCGCATTACCCATCAAGACTGGCAACCCGCCCTGGGCGCCGATGACATCGTCGGCGGCCTGGACGATATCGACCAGTGCATCCGCATCATCCTGGGCACGCCCCTGGGGAGCGATCCACTCCGCCCAGACTTCGGTTCCAACGTTCACCGTTACATCGACTGGCCACAAGACCGCGCCGTGACCTACCTGGTGCGAGAGGTCTTCCAGGCCGTTTGCCGCTGGGAAAAGCGCGTCGGCCAGATGGATGTGCGGGTCAGCCATGAAGTGGCCGCCGTGGTGATCACGGTGATCTGGCGTCCGGCCAGCGGTGGTAGCGAGAACACCACAGCGCTGAGGTTTGACCAATGAGCACGCTACCCGAGCCGAACTTCATCGACCGCGATCCGCAGGCCATTACTGCGGACATGGTGGCCAGCTACGAGGCCATGACCGGCAAGACGCTCCAACCTGCCCAGGTGGAGCGATTGATCGTTGACCTGTTCGCTTATCGGGAAAGCCTGGTTCGCATCGGCATCCAGGAGGCGGCCAAGCAGAACCTTGTTGCCTTCGCCAGAGCGCCCATGCTTGACTATCTTGGCGAGCTGGTCGGGGTTTATCGGCTGGAGGCCAAGACGGCCCGCGCCGATGTGCACGTGGTCTTCACCCAGCCCCTGGCCACCGTCCTGGAGATTCCGACGGGCACCCGCTTTGAGGCGGCTTCCGGTATCCAGTTCCAATCCACCAGCAAGCAGGTTGTGGCGGTGGGCAGCGTGGACGTGGATGTGCCGGTCGAGGCGGTTGAGTCCGGCGTGACGGGCAACGGCTTTCTGGCGGGCCAGATCAATGCGCTGGTCGATGATTTGGGTGTCTCTGTCGCCTCGGTGGCCAACGTTAGCATAACCTTTGGCGGCAGCGAGGTGGAAAGCGATGACCGCCTGCGCGAGCGCATCCGCCAGGCCCCCGAAGCCTTCACGGTGGCGGGTTCCTTCGGGGCTTATCGCCACCATGCCATGAGTGCCCATCAGGACATCGTCGACGTGGCCGTCATGGGGCCGGATTTGATCCTGGCGGATGGTCTGCTGGTGTCGAGCAATGACATCCCGCCCGGCGTGGTGTGCCTATTTCCGCTGACCAAGACGGGCTTACCGCCCCAGGTGATCCTGGATGCGGTGGCTGTCACCTGCACGGCGGACAATGTGCGCCCCCTGACTGACCTAGTGGACGTGCGCGTGCCGGTCGAGGCACCCTTTGCCATCGTGGCCCGCCTGACGCTGTACCGCGACCAGGAGGCCGCCCCGGTGCTGGCCGCTGCCCGTGCCGCTGCTGACAGCTATGTCGCAAAGCAGCAGGCCAAGCTGGGGCGCGACGTGGTGCCGTCGCAAATCGTGGCTGCGCTGTCCGTGCCTGGGGTGTATCGCGTCGAGCTGGAAAGCCCGGCCGACTTGATCCGGGTGTCGATGGCAGGCTGGGCGCACTGTACCGGCATCGACATCCAGTTCGCGGGAGGGGCCGATGGCTGACCTGACGCCCCCGGTCATTTCGACCGACCCTAACCTCAAGGCACTGGCCGCTCTTTCCGAGCGGCTCTCGGCACTTGATCTGCCCCAGGTGTTGACCAACCTGGTCGATGCAGTTGCGTCCGACGTGCTGCCGTTCTTGGCCGATCAGTTCCACGTTATGGGCGATGAAGGCTGGTTACTGGCCAGCACTGATGAGGGCCGCCGCAAGCTGATCAAGCAGTCCATCGAAATTCACCGCCACAAGGGCACGGTGTGGGCGGTCAAGAGCGTGCTGGAAGCCTTGGCCGTCTCTGCCGAGGTGACCGAGTGGTGGCAGACCGTGCCGCGTGGTGCCCCCTACACCTTCGACCTACTGGCCTGGGTGAATGACAACCTGAGTGACGAAGCAGCAGCGGTGCTGTCGCCGGAGACCTACCAGCGCCTGCGTCGCCTGGTTGATATGAACAAGCCGGTGCGTAGCCACTTCAGCCTCCGCGTCGGGGCGCGTTTTGACGATACCCTGGGCGCCGCCAACGCCAGCCATGTAGCCACTGTGGGGCGCTGGCCCGCCGATGCTGTTGCCGTACAGCCGCCTCCGGCGGCTACCCCAATCCAGGTCACCGGGGCTGCCGATGCGAAAGGACTGGCCCGCTGGGCAGGTGTCCCGGCTGCCGTGCAGCCGCCGCCTGCTGCCCATCTGTTGCGTGCGGCTTCTGCCGCCCGTTCCTTAACCGTGATTCGCATCTCAATGGAGGCTCGATGAGTACGCCTTTACAACCGGTCATCCTCGAATCTGGGCTTGCAGCAATTTGGCGAGCTTCCAACGACGGTGTGGCCGCTCAAATCACCCACATCGCCCTCGGCGATGCCGGGTATGTGCCGTTCCAATCCCAGGTTGGTATGCGCTCCGAGCGCGTCCGTTACCCGGTGGCCGATGGCTCCCGCGTTTCGCCCCGGAAAATCCACTTGACCGCTTTAGCGGATGGCGATGCCGAGTTCTGGGTGCGCGAAGTGGCCTTCATGCTCTCTGACGGCACGGTATTCGCCGTCTGGTCGCATCCCACCACGGCGCTGGCCTACAAGGCCGCCAACGTCGATCTGCTGCTGGCCTACGACCTGGAACTGACCGCCGTCCCGGCGGGGTCGGTTGTGGTCGAGAGCACTGGGGCCGGGCTGAACTTGTCGCTTGTATCCGAGCTAGCAGCCCTGGCTACAGCCCAGATTTCAAGCATGCTGACAGATCTTCGAAAAGAAGATCGGCTAGGCGCTGTCGAGAGTCGATTGGATGAACAAGAACATGAAATAGCTAACATTGTCTCCGACATTTTTGCTAACAAACAACGGATTGCAGAGCTGGAATATAGAGGTTCAGATCAGATTTGTGTACTGATGTCGATCTCATCCTGCATAATTGAAATGCGGCGTCTGCAAATCGCGCCGCTGATCGCCTAGGCCCACAATATAGATAAGGAATAATTATGACTCTCGAGGCGCGGCTGGCCGAAGTTGTTGATGTAACTCGGCAACTGACAAATGAAGTTTCAGGAAAAATGGTTTCTATCGATCGGTTAGTGAACCAAAAAATTAATGACATGGAAACCTGGCGCAATTCTGCCAGGTCTGAATTCGGAATCGTTAATCTGTTGGGGAATACGCGATTTAATAATGACAGCAACTTAGATGGTTTTCCTGACAATTTTTACACCTATTTTGGTGCCGGATCTCCGCAATATAAAATTGTAATACCCGATTCTAGTGCGGCTGCCGGTAGTGATGCGCGTATTGCGTACGATTTAGTTTCTATTGTTGTCAGTTCCCCCACCAGCAGTTCAACTGATTTACGTGTGTTAAAGGTCGATCTGTTAGCGTCTGTTACGTCTGGTGATTTAGACCGCTGGTGTTTGAATCAGTACTGCAATCTGGGTCAGGGCATTTATAGTCGTGGTATTCATGTGTACGCGAAAACGTCTGGCCATGCTGTGATTGAGATCTCTGACAATCCTGGTGGGGGGGGAATGTTGATGCAAAACATGAATACACCAGTACGCTTGTGGCATTCTGGAGCGCAAACTGGGCGACGGATGGGTTTTCTGTTGAACTGCTATGACCGAACAGCGCCAGTATCTATCTATATTGCAGCGCCATGGATGTGTAATGGTTATAAAGACTCTTGGCCGACTGCGATTGAAAATCGTTAATTATTTTTAACTGGAGAATTGTATGTCATACATTGGTATCAGAAACGGCGTAAAAACAATTCTGGGCGATATACCGCGATATGTGCTCGATTTAGACGAATTCACACAACAGTTCGACGAGATTTATCCGGATGCCGGTGAAGCCAGATCGCTCTGCGCAGCACATATTGAGCGCTACTACCCGATCTATAGGCAGTTCAACCTACTGCGGTCTGGCTCCGAGGACGAGAAACGTAAGATGGGCGCGTTCATCGACGCGTGCCGAGACTGGAGTAACGGCGAAAAACCCGATCCCGCCGCACTTAAGGCCATCCAGCCGTGAAGTGGGTGGCCCTACCTGACCCGTTACACCGATGACATCCCCGCTGGCGTCGGTGGCGAGGCGCGTGGCCTCCTGCTACCTCCAGAAGATGGCCTTCGGCGGCAAGGTGGCCAACCAGACCTTTGGCACAGCTACGACCTCGGCACCGCGCCGCCGTACTGGGGCACCGAGGGATACGGCGTGGATCAGTACGCCCGGATGGCGGGCCTGGCCAAGTCCATCAAGGGCAAGATGCTCATTTCGGTGAATGACATCCCGGAGATGCGCCAAGTGTTCGACGGGTTGGAGATGGAGCGCCTGGAGATCAGCTACACCGTGGGCGGTGCTGGCCGCAGCAAGGCTGTGTCCGGGGAGCTACTGATCCGCAAACTGGTGATCCGCTGGTGATCCGGCACAGACGACAAAGGGGCCGATGGCCCCTTGTCTCTGCGTCGATAGAATGAAAATATGTTTGAGCCGGTGCAAACAATCAAGCCGGTGACTTATCCTGAGATTTGGCGCGAGTTTTCGCGGTGCGCTTCA
>JACCDO010490891.1_pt1 | contig 21420 bp, 24 predicted proteins | sample 7446101 | NCBI WGS metagenome assembly JACCDO01 (sample SAMN15323440, study PRJNA562643) | freshwater metagenome | isolation source: river surface water | place: USA:Blue River Watershed | collected 2017-08-16
AAATAATTTAATAATATCATTTGAAAAGTAAAAATATTCACCAATATTATCTGTAAAAAAGGGAACAGTTGAAACATTATTAGTATCATAAATAAATATTAATTCTTTGGTATTTTCATCGACCATATCGAGTATATCATTTATATGGTTATTATTATAAATAATACAATCTGGTCTATCTAAAATGTCATTTGAGATATTTTTTGAAATAACTGAATTGTTTTGAACAAAAATTAAACTCATTAAGTATATAATAATTATATATTTAATTTTTCAGATATATGTAAAAAAAATTGAAAATAAATTAGTTAATTTAATTTAAATTATAAAAAATGGAACTTTTATATACTGCAGTTACTACTCCCTTTGTTGATAATCAAATTGACATTGAGACGCTTTATGATCATATTAAATTTTTAATTAGTAATAATTCTGGCATTGTTCTTTTTGGTACAACAGGTGAATGTCCTACATTATCTAATTCAGAAAAATATCAAATTATGGATTATCTTGCTGATAAATTATATGACCAAGAAAAAGACCTTTTTGTAATCGGGGTTGGTGGAAATAATACACAAGAATGTATCGACTTTTCAATTGAAGCAACTAATCGTGGATTTACTAAAATTATGATTACTGCTCCTTATTATAATAAACCAACGCAAGAAGGTTTATTCCTTCATTTTACTACAATTGCATCAAGGCATCTAGAAGTTTGTCCAGAAAGTCAAGTTATTCTTTACAATGTTCCTGGTCGTTCTGTTGTAAATATTAATCCTCCAACTGTCCAACGAATTTTTAATACTTGTACAAATGTTGTTGCCATTAAAGAAGCATCTGGTAATTTAAATCAAGTAATTGCAATTCGCACTCTTGTTCCACATATTCAAGTTTATTCTGGTGACGATGCTCTAACTATTCCAATTATGAGTGTAGGTGGTGTTGGTGTAATTAGTGTTGTATCAAATATCTTTCCATCGCAAATTCATTCTATTGCACAATTATGTTCAGAATTAAATTTTACCGAAGCCTTTAATAAATATAGTCTAATGCATAATTTTGTTGAAGCAATGTTTTGTGAAACAAATCCTGTACCAATTAAATATGTTTTATATTTACAAGATATGTACAAATCAGATGAATGTCGTTTGCCTCTTGCTCAACTTTCACAAGAAAATAAAAATAAAGTTCTTGTTTGTATAAATCAAATGAAATCTAATTTTTTTACAGTTAATTTACCATTTTAATTTGTAAATATTATTTTATTTATTATAATATATATGGATACTCAGCATAAATATTTAAAATATAAAAATAAATATTTACAATTAAAAGGAGGATTATTAAATATTAATGATACTTATAAGAATATTACATCATTTGGTTTTGAATTTGAAACTAGTTTAATGCCTTTTTTTGGTGAAGTACGCGATGACACATTAATATTAACACCATTTGGCTATAAAGAATTATCTCGCGATGATACACAAAATAGATCAAATACAAAAATTAAATTACAAGATATCATAGTAAGTGATACACTAGTAGGTGAATTAGTATTAACACAAGATTCATATGATGTATTTGATACACCAGAATCCAAACAAATCAATGTAAATAGTATGACATTAGATGAATCATTAACACATTCATTAAATAATAATGATACAAAATTTACATTAAATAATTCTCAAGAAGAATATAAAAAAATCCAATTTAATGTTCAGAAAGAAAATAATTTAACAATAGGTGATACAGAATTTGTATGTACTTTTAAAACACCTAATGATAATATATTAAATATTAATTCTTGCAGCGAAGCAATAATAAGTAGATTAAAACAATATTTATCTCCTCCAAATTCTAATTTTATTGGCGATGTGTATATATCTTATGAACAATATTATTATGATGAATTTAAAGAAAAAACTTTTACATATAAAAATGATAATTTTGCTTTATATAAAATTCAATTAGATGACATAAGTAAACAATCTATATATGTATTAATTCCATTTAATACAATGTATGATGATATATTATATAAATACATACAATTTGCACCACAAATTACATTAGGTACGCCGCTAAATAATATTATTGACGTAATATCAACAATGATAAGTTATGAACATAGTAATAGTTATCTACTTGACCCGCGCTACAAATTTATTTTTGCAAATTATTTAATTACTACAACAATTGACAAATTAACAAAACAAATTAGCGCCTTAAGTAAATTATCAAAACCAATTAATTATGAAACTTTAGATGATAATATACTACTTGGTTTAAATGTTGACCAATCATTAATAACCAGATTAAAATCTCCAAAAAATATATCAGATGGAATTAAAATTGGTAAAGAATTAGATCAAATATTAAAACCCAAAAATATTGCAGAAAAAATAAGTACTTTAAAAAATAGTGTACAAGTATTAAACATTAATAAAGATAATTTAGTTAATTATTTATTTTTTTATTATTTATATGTTGATGTAGAAAATTTGACTAATTATTTATCACAAGATAATAATAATTTTGAAATACATAAATATGGAAAATTTTTTTTACCACGACAACATTTTCATGAAATATTAGAAAAAACACAAGAATTAAAAGAATGTGTTGAAATAATATATAATAATAATTTTAATTTAATATTAACATACAGAATACAATTTTTACAATATTTATCTAAAATAATACATACATTTAACCCTCATTTTAAACCAGAAGTTACTAATATTCCTTTAAATTTTTATGAAAATTATGATAGTAATGCAGAAGTAAAGAGTTTATTTGATGAATATATAAACAAGAATTTTATTACATTAAATTCTGTCCAAAAAAATATTATTATTAAAATATTATTACATGAAATGCCTATGTTTATAGGCATTAAAAATGGTGATTTAAATGACCAAATAAATTCATTCACAACAAGAATACCATATGATGGTAAACATGTTATATTTGAATATCGTAATTTATCTAACAAAACAAGTAATTATCTTTCATTAATAAATAATTTCTTAAATTTATTAAATTTAGATACTTTAGAATTAATAACAAAACGTTATAAAACAGAATATTTAATTAATAGTTTACCTCCAGACAAAAGACCTAAATATAAAACTATTATATTTGACAACGAACGCAAAGTATTAGATAATTTAATTCGATATGAAACAGAATTAATTGAATTAATTAATCGTGAAAATACTGATTAAAAAATTTGAAATTTATAATAAGTTATATACAATTTATTATAAAAAAATGGATCTTTATACTGCTATTACTGTGCCATTCATTAATGGTAAAGTCGATATGAAAACACTTTATAATCATATTTTAATGATTCTTTGCAATAAATCAAATATTATTCTTTTTACCGAACCTGTCGAATGTTTAACTGATACGGAAAAATACCAAATTATGGATTATTTAGCTGATAATTTTGTCGATGAAGAAAAAAAGAGTTTCGTCGTCGCTATTAATGGAAATACTAGTATCAATTTTGCTTGTGAAACACTAAAACGTGGATTTACTAATATTATGATTTCGTCGGAACACGAAGATTATATTATGGAAATTTCCAAACAATTGGAAGTATATCCTCATTTTAAAATTATTCTCGATTGTTATACAAATCCGTTAACTATTCAAAAACTCTATAATAGTTGTAAAAATATTTTTGCTATCAAAGGTGCATCCTACAATTTAAATGATTTAACCGAAATTCGTAAATTGATGCCAGCAATGAAAATTTATTTTGGAGATGATTTAGTATTTCCATTTATGGGTGATGGTTTAATTAGTATTGTTTCAAATTTGTATACAAAAGAAATGTATAAAATTATGGATCTCTGTGCTAAATCTGACTTTGCTAAAGCATCTGCTGAATATAATATTCTAAAGGATTTTATCAAAGTAGTATATTGTGAAAATAATTCGAGTGCAATTCAATATGCCTTATTGTTAGAAGGTATTTACAAAAAAAATGAATTTCGATTGCCTCTTTCTACAGATAATAAAAATAAAGTAACTTTTTGCATTAATCAGTTAAAACCGACAATTATGTCACAAAAACATCAGGTAATACAAAATAATGATTGTTCTTTTTTTTATAGCAAAAATTGAAATAATATTATTTTAATTAATATAATATTAAAAATGGTCCAGATTATTGGTATTACTGGAAAAAAGTTTCATGGAAAGGATACAATTGGAAATATATTAATTTCAAAATATAATTTTAAAAGGATGGCATATGCTGACAATTTAAAAGAAGCTTGTCGACATATTTTTGGTTTTTCAGATGAACAATTATATGGAAATTTAAAAGAACATATAGATGACTTTTGGGGAGTTTCGCCAAGAGTATTATTTCAATTTATAGGAACAGATTTATTTCGTAATCAGATTGGCCAAGTAATTCCTAATATTAACAATGATATATGGATAAAATCAGTTGAAAAGACAATTATTAATGAATCAGTAAATAATCTAGATTTAAAAATTGTTATTACTGATATTAGATTTCCCAATGAACTAGAATTAATAAAGAAATTTAATGGTAAAATAATTAAAATTGTTCGTCCAAATTTAGAAGATATTGATAGTCATATTTCTGAAAATTATGATATTACTTCTGATTTAACAATTATTAATGATCAAGATTTACAATATCTAGAAGATCAAATTAATTTATTTATGGAAAAAGTTGAATAATATTTAAAATTATTATAATATTAATTATTATAATGGGTTATATTATTCGGGCTGATTATGTATGGACTGATTCTGAAGGTGAAGTACGTGATAAAACAAGAATTCTTTATTTAAATACTGCACCAGAAACACTTGATATATTTCCAGTATGGACATTTGATGGTTCGAGTACAGGGCAAGCAAATACTAAAAATTCAGATTTATTATTAAAACCAGTAAAATCATATAAATATCCAACTCAAATTAAATCTATTGATAAACATTATATTGTATTATGCGAAGTACTAAATCCAGACTATACTGCTCATGAAACAAATCAAAGACCATATTATCTTGATATTATGAATAAAACAAAATCACAAGATTTATTATTTGGGATCGAACAAGAATATCTTTTAACTGGATTAAATAATGGTCAAATGGTACCTTATCAATGGACAAGTAATACACCTTATACGGATTTTGATAATTCTCCTGTTCATCAAGGAAGATTTTATTGCGGTGTAGGTGGATTATGTGTATTCGGACGTCAAATCATAGAAGAACATATTGAAAAATGTATCGAACTTGGAATTAAAATTTGCGGCACTAATGCAGAAGTATTGGCATCGCAATGGGAATATCAAATTGGTCCTGTTAGTGGTTTTGAGATTGGTGACCAATTAATTATTTCTCGCTATTTACTCAAAAAAGTAGCTGAAAAATATAATGCCGATATTTCTTTTCATCCCAAACCCATCAAAGGTTGGAATGGTTCTGGAGGACATACTAACTTTTCAACTAAATTAATGCGTGAAGGTGATGATAATAAAACAGGTCTAGACTATATCATTGACGGGTGTGAAAAATTAGCTCTTAAACATAAAGAACATATGGAAGTTTATGGAAAAGATAATGATAAACGTTTATGTGGAAGTTTTGAAACTTCTGATATGGGTAAATTTAGTTATGGTGTAGCTGATCGCTCTTGCTCCATTAGAATTCCCCAACACGTTAATTTAGATAAAAAGGGTTATCTTGAAGATCGACGACCTGCTTCTAACTTAAATCCTTATCTTGTTTGTGGCAAATTAGCCGAAACTATTTGTTTATAAAGAAATTGAATTAAATGGCTGATTAATATTTAGATTAAAATTATTATTATCACCGACATTTACTTCATTGACCCATGTAATAAATTGCCCATTTTCGCTAATTAATGTATTATTAATATTTGGAGTAACATTTCCAAATAAACTAGATATTCGATTTAATGCATCATTTTTATTATTATATAATCCGCCAAATTTAACATTAGCATAATTATTAATTTGTTTATAAAAACATACCATATAGAAACTATTCATATTATTATAAATTTATCTTTATTTATAATAAAATTCACTTTTTTTGCTCCAAAAAATTGATTTTTTTTTATTTTGTTCTAAAAATTATTAAATATATAAATGAAACTATTACTATTTGCACTTTTTGGCGTAGCTTGTGCCCTAACTAAGCCTATTGTATTAATGCATGGCATTGAAAGTCACGCTGAAAATTTAGAAGAAATGAAAACTTGGCTTGAAAGTACTTTTAATCGTAAAGTTTTTAACATAGAATTAGGTGACGGTGATGACTATTCAACAGATACTCCAGTATATGTACAGATTGATGAACTTCGAAAAGTGTTACACGATATAGATGAACTTAAAAATGGATTCGATTTTGTTGGTATTTCTCAAGGAGGATTACTTGGTCGTGGTCTTGTTCAAAAATATAATTCTGAATTTTGTGTAGATAATTTAATTACACTTGTATCGCCACACGGAGGTGTCTTTATTAAAAATTTAGGAATGTTTAATTTTTACACAAAAAAAATGCAAAGTAAATTAAGTTTTGCAAATTATTGGAGAGATCCAACTAAGTATATAGGCTATTTACTACACTCGCATTTTTTAGCAGATGCCAATAATGAAAAACCAATTAAAAATCCACTTTATAAAGCAAATATGATTGGTCTTAAAAATTTTGTTATGGTTTATTCGCCAAATGATGAAATAGTTAAACCTCCTGAAAGTGGTATTTTTTCGTTTTATAATAACGATCTTAAAGTGATTAGTTTAAATTCAACAGAATTATACCAACAAGATTGGCTTGGATTAAAATATTTAACTGAAACTAATCGTTTACATATATTTAATACGACTTGTTCACATGTTGATCATAGGTCATCAGTATGTTTTTCACAATTGCAGCCAATTTTAGCTCAATTTTTATAATATATAATATTATAAAATGAATAATTTTGAGATTTGTTATGCGTGTAAATATAGTTTATTATTTCATCCAAATTATATCAAAAAATTTATTGATATACATTTAAATAAAAGAGCTGGTAAAAAATATATAATAATTGCTCATAGATTAATTCCTAATTTTTTTGAATATATTGATTTAATAAATTGGGATAAATACTATGATATTATAAAAGGTATAAAGTTCCCATTAAAAAACATATGCGATAACGAATTTATTTATAGATCTCATTTTCATCAAGAAAATTTAACAATTGATTCATTTACAGAATGTTATTGTTGTAAAACACCATTTTGTCCTATACATGAAAAAATGGCTCCAAGTGAAATAATTGAATATAAACCTGGAAAATCTTGTGTTGTATGTCACTGGTGTATTTCAACACAAACAATCGAAAATATAGTCACTCATATAAACAATTATGAAAATAAACCAACACTTGAAATAATTATAGCATAATTAAACTCTGGAATCATTATTATTTGGTTCTTCATGTGATTCTGGTGTATCAATAACAATAGAAATTAATTTATTAACAATATCTCCTCTTTCATCAAAATCAATATTATAAGTAGGGAAATGGCTTGTAATTTCATTTTCTGTGGGGAATCTACCGTTGCTTTCAAAGTAATTTCTCTTGAATTTTTCTACTTCTTCTTTGACATTTACATGAACAGCCTTATCTTCTTCCCATTCTAATTTACTTCTATCAAAAATAAATGTTTCTTTGATAATGCCTGTAATTTCAGGTTTAATTATATCAACGCCTCCAAATACTTTATTAAATTCTATAATAACTTTATCATTGAGTTTTGGTGAAGTTTCAATTAATCTATCAAATTCTTCTTTGCATACTTTAACTAATTCTGATGCAGGTCTTCTATCAACAGGATTTTTAGCTAATTCAATTTTAATATTTCTGGCAAATTTATCCCAAGCAATTGTTGCGACACGATGACCTTCATTGATTTCAGCTATTCTTAAAAATTGAGCAACTGTTTGAATAATACCAGCAAGAATACTAAATGCACCAATAATCATAAGTGCAATTGCTTTATCTTTATCGCCTAATTTTTCAACAGCAAAATTAGCGGCACCAGTAACTGTAGAAATAACAATAACTGGAATTGTAAACATAGCATTAGTTCTAAAATACTTTTCATGAGCTTTGCTATGTAACCAGTTATAACAAGTTGCTTGATCAGCCCATCCTTTTAAAATATGTTCTTCTTCTTCATTCCAACCATTAATGTCTGTCTTTTTAATAGTACGTCTATTCATATAAAATTATATAAATTTATTATATATAATTTTTTTTAATAATATTAAATAATATAGATATGTCGAATCAGAAATTTGAAAATATAGAGTCCCTTTTAAAAATATTAACCGAATATGTTAATAATATAGATGGGTTTAAAACCAAGTTGGAGTTGTTAAATCAAACAAAACACAATATCATAAAAAATGATAAATTTTGTGACTTTGGTCTGATTATATCTAATTTCGATATGAAAAAGGATTTGCTTGCACATTTGATTTCAAGTAAAACTAAATTATTTGAGTTATTTATAAATCGTTTATATTTGGATTTATGTTATATTCAAAGCTTATTAATTAACGTTGAAAACACATTATTTGAACTTACAATATTTAGCGAAAAAAAAATAGATAGAAATATGTTTAAAAAGAAAAATCTTAAAATTGATGAATTTAAAGAAATTGTTAATGATATAATTGAAAATTATAATTTAATTTCTGGTTATTTAGACAAATTTAATTCAAAAATTAGAAATTTAACAGAAATAATTACACATGAATTACACGCTAAAAAATTCGCAAATACATTATATACACAATACGACAAATTAGCTTTAGAAAAAGAAAAAATTTATACATTGATTAACCAAACAATAAACTTTTATTATGATTTAACTTTACAATATTTAAAATCAGACGATAATATTAATTATGAAGTTTTCTTAAATGAACCTGTATCAATACCACTTCCTCCTGTAGAATTTTATAAAAAAGAACCAGTTCCAGAACAACCCAAGCCAGAGAATTCTTATATTAGCGATGAAGATAATTTAAGTATTGATTATAAAAATAACCATGATATTGAAGTTGAAAAAATACACAAAAATACCAATGTTTTTATAAAAAAAGATGAATCTACAAATTCCCCCAAAAAAAAATGATTTAATAAATTTATATAGTAATATTATAAAAAAATGGATTTTATTTTAACTCCTCTTGAAAAGCTGAATATGAACAAAATGAATCAAGACTATGATATTGAAGTTTTATGGTATGGTTTAAGAAGCTTAGTTAATAATTATTTTAAGTACTTAACTATAGAAAAACAAACTATGGTTAAATATATCGAGGACATTTCGAACAAATTAAATTCATTTCAATTGAACAAACAATATTTAGAAATTTATATGGAAATATATAAATTTTTAATTGAATTTTTAAAATCTTTTTTGGCTCATTTTGAAGCTACATATAATGTTAATAATTCGTATGATTATAATTTAATAGAAACTTGGCTTAATAGATATAATAAGATTGATTATGTTAAAAAAATTAAAGTACCTTATGATTATAATTTAAATTCAACAATAAAAACTGTAGATGAAGAAACTAAGATATATATTAAATTTATAATTGCAGGTATAGTTATAAAAGATAAATATGATATAGAATTATTTACATTATTTTCGTCTGATTTTAATAAGTTTATGGATTATGTAGTTGAGCATAAAATCGGAAAATTATTTGATATAATAAGTTGTAAATTTAATTTACAAGAATATTATGACTATAAAAAAATTAATCAAAAGTACCTTCCTATTAAATTTAATAAATTTTCAAAAGGTTATTTAGAATATTATAAAAAAAATTAATCTACATATTTATACAATGAGTAGCATCCAGATGTACCAGGATCTACATATAAAATTGTATTAATTGGTCCTTCATCTGTCATAATCCTGATTAAACTATTATAAGGATAATTAATATCTTTTTTAACTAAAATACCAGTCTTAATCATATTATAATCTTCACAACCATCTTTAAGAAAGTATTTCTGTGAATATGTCATAGTTATACTCCGAACTAGAGCGCCTTCTGTTAACTCTTCGAAAGAACAAAGAACGAACTTTGTATGATCGATATCTTCTGGCAAATTAATCGAGTTACTCATTTTTTATATAATAATTCTAATATAAACTAAAATAAATTTCAATTTTTATAAATAAATTGGACAGGTTTATTTTTCGCAATAATTGTCTTTGTATTATCATTCTCAATTATATTAGAAGAGGCAATTTTCCAAATACCATTTATAAAACAATTACTATGATAAATATTTGAATTAATATAAAGGCCTTTTTCATAAGGAATTTTAAATCCAGTTAGTTCATATTGAAATCCAACTTTTTTTGCCAAAATGATAAAACCATTTGAATTTTGGAACGATGGTGTATAAAAATTAGGATTATCGTGTAATTCCAAAGTAACTCCTTTACCGCTCATTATATAATCATTAAGATAATCTTCTCCAATATTAATTTGGTAATAATACATTTTTTTATCATTGTGTAAATTAAATCGAAAAAGTTCCATTGTTTCAATTAATTGACAGCTGTAATACGCAACTTTTTCATCTGTTGCTATTTCAATTGGAATATCAATAGTAGGTGAATTTGTAACAAAACTATTTTTCTCAATATTAAAATTTACTAAAATACTTTTTGGTTTAACAATTTTAGGGGACACATTTTTAATTCGCCCTCCGCCTAATTCTTGAATATGATATAAATCATCCCATACTAGTTTATAAGGCTGATTTGGGATGATTTGGCTAACTGTTTTCATAAATTTCATATATGAATTTGCTGATGAACCCATTTGATTGATTAATAATTTATTATTTGACATCATTTTTATAATATTTACAGTAATATTAATAAAAAAATCAATTTTTATGAAAAAAAAGTTGAAAAAATAACCAATATATTACTAAATAAAAATATTAAATAAAATGTCATCTTTCACTGATATGGATTTCCCTAATGACTGGTATTGTCCTATTACGCACGAAATTATGAAGGACCCTGTTATTGGACCAGATGGTCACACTTATGAAAGGGCTGCAATTGAACAATGGCTATCTTCCAATGATAAGTCGCCAATTACTCGCAAACCTATGCAAACAACTAGTTTAATTCCAAATTTTGCACTTCGAAATACCATTGAAGCATTTATTAATTCTGTTGGTCAAATTTCGAAGAAACAAGTAGCGTCAACTTCACTAGATTTTTCACAAGATAAAATTTCCCTTTCTTATAATTCTAAGAAACTAGATAATGGAAATATTCTTGTTAATATTAGTGCTGTATCGCCAGTTTATCCTACTTGTAAAACACGCAAACCTTGTACAATGATTTGTGTAGTTGATGTGTCTGGATCAATGGATTCACCAGTTAGTATTAATACTGGAGATTCACAAGAATCACATGGATTTTCACGACTTGATCTTGTAAAGCATTCTCTAAAAACAATTATTAATTGTATGGGAAATAATGATAGTCTTGCAATTGTCACATTTAGTGATACTGCAAAAGTATTTATGGATATTACACAAATGAACTCACTTGGTAAGCAATCTAGTAATTTTATGGTTGATTCTATTAAAACTGAAGGAATGACAAATATTTGGGATGGATTACGTGTTGCACTTGATCTTTCGCAAAATGCAAGCCCTGATACAAATACTGTAATTTCATTTTTGACAGACGGTGAACCAAATATTAATCCTCCTCGTGGTATTCTTGAAACACTAAAGAAAAAGATTCGTGAAAATAATCAACTACTTAATGTGTCACTTAGTACTTTTGGATTTGGCTATAGTCTTGATTCTAAACTACTTTCTGATATTGCTACAGAATGTAATGGTATTTATGGTTACATTCCAGATTGTACATTTGTTGGTACAATCTTTGTCAATTATTTGTCTAATGTACTTTCATTTGTGTCAACTCGCAATAAGATTCAAATTAAGTTTTTAAACAATACTAAAATTGTCAATCATTATGGTCAATCTTTTATTGAACAAGTACCAAATTCTGAATATATTATGGATATTGGTCCAATTCAATATGGCCAAAAGCGTGATATTATTCTTGAAATTAACGGTGATTTAATGGAAGTTACTCTTGGTGAATCAAAACTAATTGTATCTGAAAATACTTTTGGAAGTGATCATGAGCTTTATGTTCAATATTATCGGCAAACTTTTATTGATACTATTAAAAAAGCAATGAATAGTTATAATCTAAATGGTCGAGTATTGGAATCACTTGATTTAATTCAAAACTTTTATCGTGAAGTTACTCTATCAAATGTTAGCAATGATGGTCGCATTATTGCTCTTCTCAAAGATATTAAGAGTATTGATGAAAGTGAAGGTCAAATTGGTAAAGCTTTTAGCCGTCAAGATTGGTATGATAAATGGGGTAAGCATTATCTCCCATCTGTTTGTAAGGCTCATATGTTTCAACAATGCCTAAACTTTAAGGACCCTAGTATGCAAAATTATGGTGGCAAGCTATTTTCTGAAATTCAAGAGACTGCAGATGATATCTTCTGTTCGCTCCCTGCACCAACACCAAGCTGTAAATCACATGATTATGGTGCTGCATCATATGTTGGTCGGCGTGGTGGCAGCATCTCGCCAGTACAACAAATTACTAATATGAGTACTTATTATAATTCAAGTACTACTTGTTTTGATGGCAATAGTATTGTTCAATTAATGGATGGTCAAAATATTCAAGTAAAGCATATGACTGCTGGTCAATATGTCAAAACTTCTAACGATCAATATGTAAAGATTGTATGTGTGCTTCGGACAAGGGTCAATAAAGAAATCAAACTTTGTGAAATTAATTCAATGCTTATTACTCCTTGGCATCCAGTATTCCACAAGGGTCGTTGGATGTTTCCTATTGACATTACTAAGCCAACTATGACCTATGTAGATTATGTCTATAATGTTGTTGTTGAGAATGGTGTTTCATTACTAGTCAATGACATTGAATGCATTGGTCTTGGACATAATATTATTAATGATCCAGTTCTCCAACATCCTTATTATGGTACAAACAAAGTAATCAATGATATGAAAAATATGGATGGTTGGGAAAGTGGTTTTATTGAAATTCTTAACTTTACATTAGACCGTGACAATGAAGGTTATGTTAGTAAATTGCATAAAACTTAATATTTCTTGATACTTTTTAATTATTTTCTTTATTTTTTAATATGTTTTCCTGTTTTTATATGATTTTCATATTGTGTTTTTGCAAACGTTCCGTAATTACATTCCTTACAATAATATTTAAATTCTTTTTCTTTTTCTTCAATTGTACAATGGTTCCTTAATTCATGACTTTTTAAATTTCCTATATTTTGATTCTTATAATCACAATATTTACATTTTATTTCATTTTCTATTTTTTTATCTCTTCTTATTTTTCTATTTTCATATCCTTTTGGATGTTTTCCTCCTAATTGATGTTTTTTTGTTTTTTCATGTATCTCCCATATTGCCAATGAATTTGTTTTAAAATCACACGGTTTACAATTATATTTATATTCATTCATTTTATTTATATTAAAGATATATAAAAAATATATTTTTTATATTTTAAATTAATTTATTTGTTTATATACTTTTTATATGCATTTCTATATTTTATAAATATAAAATATATATAAAAAATAAATCTTTTATAATAATATATAGAATTTATGAAAAAGAAAAAAATTAAAAAAAAGATTTTTGACGATTTTAATTTGAAATTTTCTAAAATCCCTAAATTTAAATCATTTATAGCAACACATATTACTGATTTTTATTTTTTTATTAAATTTAACAAATTTTGTTTTAATCTAAATAAATCTTTTGATAATTTTAGAAAAGATTCTTATTTAAATTGTTATTCTTCAATTAATCCTTCTGATTTTTTACTTTATATTAATAATAAATTATGTAGACCTTTTTGGAATAATAAAATTAATGTACTTTCTAAAACTATTTTTTTACCTTATCGATTTAGTGATAAAAATAAAAATATAACTAAAGATGAATTAGTTCAAAATAATTTTAATAAAAATAAATGGTTTGATAGTTCTTTTTATAATGAAATTAATCCTAATTTAAGATTATATGATATTAATTATAAACCTAATAATGAAAATAAAGAAATAGTAAGAACACAAAAAATAAGATTATATTTTAATTTTCAACAAAGAGAAGTTATTAATAATTTTATGTCTGGATACCGATATTTATATAATAGAACTATTACTTATTTTAATAATTTAAAAAATAATAATAGTTTTTATTTAATAAATCCAAAAGACAAAACTAGTAAAATAGAATTAAATAATATCGAAAAACCCTATAATTATTATAATAATTGTTATATTTTATTGGAAAATACACCAGATTGGTTAAATAATTTTAATATGCCTTCACATTTAAAAAGACAAGCTATAAAAGAAGCTTTTGATAATTTTAATAAATGTATGAATATGTATAAAACTAAAAAAAGAAAATTTAAATTAAATTTTAAAACAAAAAAAGATATTTATTACACAATTAATATTGAAAAACAAATGATTTCGTCTAAACACATTTTATTTGAAAAATATAAAATAAACAATAAAAAAGTATTTACAGAAAATAATATAAAAGAAAATTTAAGTAAATATAATTATTGTGATTCAAGTATTACTTATAATAAAATACTAAATAAGTATTATTTAAATTTATCATATAAAAAAGAAACAATAAAATGTAAAAATAATAAAGTATGTTCAATTGACCCAGGAGTAAGAAATTTTGTGTCATTATATAGTGATAATAAAATAGCCAATATAGGAATTAATTGTAGTGAAAAAATTAATAAACTTAATAAAGAAATTGATATAATAAAATCCAGATTAAGTAAAAAAGAATATACTGGGAATAATGGGAAAGTTTATATAAATACAAAAAAAAGAAAAAGACAATTAAGAAAAGCCCAAGAAAGAAAACAAATAAAATTAAGTAATAAAATAAAAGAATTACACAATCAAACATCAAATTATTTAACAAAAAATTATTCTTTAATAATAAATACACCATTCGAAAGCCAAAAAATGGTGCAAACATTAGGGAGAAATATGTCAAGAATAATGAACAATATGTCATATTACAAATTTAAACAACAATTAAAAGGAAAATGCGAAGAAAGGAATGTAAAAATGGAAATAAAAGAGGAATATTATACATCCAGAACATGTACATATTGTGGTAAAATAAAGAATGATTTAGGAAGTAATAAAACATACGAATGTAATAAGTGTAAAATAAAATTAGAAAGAGATAGTAATGGAGCACGAAATATATTATTACGAAATTATGAATCAATAAAAGGAATAAAATTTGTGTGTAAAAAAACTTGAATGGGAGATACCCCTATTAAGTGTAAACTTAATATAACGATAGTAATATTAATTTATTATTATTGCAAAAAAATAAAAGTTGATAATTAAGGATATATCAAGAAATATCAACTTTTATGTATCGTTATGTCAGTCGGATTTATTAATTTTTTTTATATTTTCTAAATATATAAATAAATATGGCTAGTTGTGTTAAAGCATATATAACATTGCTTCTTATCATCATTGCAATCATTATTGGTTACAAAGTCGCAATTGAAGAAACAGAAAAATTTGGTGTAATGCGTAGACGTTGCCGTAATTGTGGTGGTTATTGCCCTTATGGTAGATGTCGTTATAGAAGAATGTATCGTCCTTGGCAATGGTACAATTATTTCTCCCCTTATTCGTGGTATAATTATTGGAGATCACCTTATGATTATTCACAAGTATCTCCAATTATTGCTAATATAAATTAATTATCTCATTTAATTTATATAATGAACGAAAAAAAAATAATTCTTTTACTGTTATTGATAGTTACAAGTATTATAGTTTATAATTGTACAACCAATGAACATTTTGCAAAAGGCGGTAGTCGTAGCGGTGGAGGTAGAACTGGAGGTGGTAGAGTTGGAGGTGGTGGACGTGTGGGTGGAGGTAGAACTGGAGGTGGAAGAACTGGTGGAGGAAGAGTAAATAGTAATAAAAGAATTAATGATGGTAGAAAACCAGTAAGCAGATCTGGAAGAGATAGAAGATATTCAAAAAGATATAATAATACTTATTACTACGGTGGTTCAAGTGGTGGTTCATATTATCCTTGGTATTGGTATGATTATATATCACCTTTTAGCTGGTATAATTATTATTATGATCCAATTTATTATGATGATTATTACGATGATGATTATTACGATGATTATTACGATGATTATTATTATGATGATTTATATTAAAAATGGATTATCTAATCTAGCTACACTGCCTTTATAAGCAGCAATATATCTAAGACCAGATCCATTATGTACTAAAGTAGCAGTATTTTTTTCAAGAATTAAACTTCCTCCAATATATGTTAAAGATGGTTCTAAATCAAATACTAATTTTAAGCTATTATTAAAAACACTTTCTTGAATATTTAGATGACCTTTGTATTTTGAATTAAAATTTTTATCCAAAATATCGATATCATTATTAGTTATTTTAATTATCATTTTATTCATATTAGTACATTGTACTGGTTCAAAAGTAAATGTGCCAGTATTATGGTATAAATTAATATTCTTTGCTTGTTCTTTTATTTCAAATATATACATATATTATATATTTATAAAATAAATTTTATCTTTATATATTATAATGTCATGGATAGTATATTTATTAGTATCACGTAGTATTGATTTTTATAATCATACTTATGTTGGTATTACAAAAGATTTAAATCGTAGAATTAACCAACATAATGGTGTAATTACTGGAGGTGCAAAAAGTACACGAGCTAAAAGACCATATGAAGTTGCTATTTTTATTGATAATATTCCAAATAGGTCAATTGCTTCACAAATGGAATTCCAAATAAAGTTACAAAAGGGCTATGTTAATAGATTTACTTTTATGGAAACTTTAAAAAAAATTGAAATATAATTTTATTTAGTTATATATAAAATTATAGTATTAAAATGAGCTTCTACTGTTATGATATGTCTCTTGCGCAATCTTCCGCTGTTTATAACACTGGAAATCCCCAATTAATTAGTTTAATGTCGCAAGGTAATTCGTATCAACAATCAGGTGATAGCGTTAAAGCAGCAGTTTATCATAGTTATGTTCAAGAAAGTCTACAAAGTAATTATAATATTCGTCTCAATGATGCTGCATCTCAAATTGCTTATAATAATAATATTAATGTTATTAATAATAAGTAAGTTAAAAATATAAACATATTTTTTATTTATAAAAATTGGAACACTTTATAACAATAGTTAAAGAATATATGTTTAATCCATATGGTCGCGTAAAATCGAATGACTATAAGGGAGCTATAACATTATTAATGAATCATAATTTTACTCTCAATGAAATTAAAGCTTTATTTACTAATTTTTGCGATCCAAAACGAACAATTCGATATAATCCTGATGTAATATTATATTGTGATTTATATAGAAAACTAATTATTACAAATAATGAGGAATCAGTAGTACAATCATTTGTTATCGATAATTGGCCAATATTATTTTCAAACAAAATAATAGTAGATGAAAATTACATTTTATTCAAAGATTTGTTTATTTATAAAATGCACAAAGATATTACAAAATATAATTCATTAAATATGTCATTACGATTTAAATATTTTGATGAATTTTTAGATAAATATTATACAAGTAATAATTTAAAAGAAAATAATAAATTACTTTCTAATATATTTTATTTGACACCAAATTGTAGCCATCCTAATTATTATATTGATTCAATGAATAAGAAGAATCTTAATTATAATTTAGATGGAATTTTATTGATTGATAATATGCTTGTTAATAATAAAATAAATTTATTCTTTGAGAATTCTGCCCTATTAATAGTAGAAGATTTATTCGAAAAAGTTAATTTTTATGAAGTAAGTAAATTAATTCTTAGTAAATGTATCAAAAAATTTAAATTTAATCTGCTTACTATTATGTTATTAATAAAGTCAGTTAAATCGTATAAACTAGTCCCGCCTGATTTATCTGCTATTTTTGAATTAGTAAAAGAATGTCAAAATTATGGATATTATTATCATTATTTAGATAAATATTTAGATGAGTATTTTACGATATGTTTTAATAAAAAGTATTATCAACCAACTTACGAACTATTAAATAAATGTGCAGAATTACAATTATATTATCCATTTAAGAGTCTTGTGAACTTGTACAAAATTAAACCAACGAACGATACTCTTAATATAATTATTAAAAATATAAATTCAAATGATACAAAATTATTACAGTTATTATTTGATAGTAAATTTTTATTAAATCAAGAGCATATTAATTGTGTAATTACAAGTGGTAAATTTAAAAATAATTTAAAAAAAGTCCTTATAGAAAATAATTATGTAATTCTTGATGATAGTATATTTGAAAATTATATTAAACATGAAAATTATTTGGACGATATTACAGTTTTAAATGATTTTGTTTTAAATAATGCCAATCATGATAAATATTTTGAAGTAATACATAATAATAATAAATATAAAGATTATAATATGTTTAAAGATTTTATAATAACTAAATTGGGTAAATCGCAAAAAGAATTAAAGCATTATTTGGAATTTACAAAAAAGAAATATAAAACTGGTAATTATAAAAATGAAATCGAAGAATATACTAAAAATATACAATATCCAATCAATAAATACTGTGTTGATATGTGCTTTAAAAATGGAAATTATGAATGTGGTAATTATTTATTGACTAAATATAATATTAAACCTGATATTAATACTTTAATATTTATAAAAGACCTTAATACAAGAATTGATTTTTATAAAAAGTTGAAAAATATAGACAATGATAATATTTAGTAATATTATAAAATGGATATTATTAATAAAGGCAAACTTATTAACCAATATGGTGAAACACATTTAACTTTTGATTGTGGACTCTATTATTATGATAGTAAATTTACTTCTGATATTTTTCCACAAGAACTCCGTGAAAAATACCTTGATGTAGTATCAAAAGCTCTTCTTGGATTTACAGATGAAACTACTAAAATTTCTGGAGGATTTGAACACGAATGTTTCAATGAAGATAATAAGTTTATTATCAATGTTAATTTTTCAAATACATTCTATAAATTCTCTCACAAAATTGAAATCCCTCTAACTGTTCATCAAAAAGACAAAGTAGATTATCTTGAAGAAAAACTTGAACAACTAAAAGAAACTTTTGAAAAGTTTACTATGGATTATGCACTACTAAAAACTTGCGTATTTGGTTCAAAAGTTATTTCTCCTATGCAAGAAATTGACGATGAAGATACTTCTAATAGCAATGATATGACATCAGTTAGTGATTCTGAACATAGCGAAGAAGAAGAAGAAGAAGAAAAACCAGTACACAAATCAAAATATTCCAAAGGTAAAAAGCCAGTAAAGGAAACTAGTTGCAAAAAAACAAAAAAAGCAAAAGAGTAAATTTATTTATAAAAAATTGATTTAATTATAATTTGTAATAAAATCAATTATATTCTATGACAGACTTTATTAAAAATTCAAAATTAATTGATAATTGTGGAATTCTTCAATTATATATTGATTGTGACCAATATTATTATACTGGTAATGTTAATTCAGAATTATTTCCTTCTGAAATACGTGATAGTTATGTAGAAATTATTACTAAATCATTTACTGGATACATTGATAATACGACTGAAATTAAAGGTTATTTTGAAAATGCAAATTTAATGGCCGATAATATGTATATTCTTGATATTGTCTTTACATCGACTTTTTATAAGACCCAAAAATTTATCAATATTCCGATAATCATTACAAAGAAAGAAAGGATTGATTATCTTGAAAATAAAATAGAAAATCTAACAAAAGAACTTTCTGAATTAAAAGAAATAATTAGTAATTTAACTAGTGGTAAATCACGGCTTATTAAATTAAGTGATATTGAAATTAGTGAAGATGATGATGACGATGATGAAGAAGAATTACCTAGACATAAAGTTCCACAAAAAGTTAAAAAGACAGTAGTAATTAAATCAAAATAAAATCGATTTAAAATGATACTATTATATTTATTTATTAAAAATGACACAACCTGCTTTAAATCAAGATTTTTATACTCATATTAATTATCAATGGTTAGAACAAAATCCAATTCCATCAGAATATACTCGTTGGAGTAATTTTAATGTTCTACACGAAAGAAATCAAGAACGATTAAAAGAAATGCTGGAATGTAAACCAGTTACAGAAGAACAACATAAATTAAATATTTTATGGAGTAAAGGAATGAACGACGAAGAACTTAATAATAGTAAATTTACTGATATAATACCTGAAAATTTTTATCAACAAAATTTAGATGAATTAATTATCTATTGGATGAAATATAATATTAATTTCTTATTTGATATAGAAGCATATACTGATTTAAAAGATTCTAATAGAAATATTTTATATTTTGATGTTATTGGTTTAGGCTTACCAGATAGAGATTATTATTTAAATGATAAAATGAAAGACAAACAAGATGCTTATAAAGAATTTCTTGTTAAATTCCTTAATCATTTTTCGATTGATTTAGATTCTGAATATATTTATAATTTTGAAGAAGAAGTTGCAAAAATTAAAATGTCAAAAGCTGATAGACGCGATCCTACTAAGTTATATAATTTATATAAATTTGAAGAGCTAAAAAGCAATTTTCCTGGTATTAATTGGGACTTAATATTTAGTACTTTTGGAATTCCAACTCATGATAAAATTATTATAACTGAGCCATTATTTTTTAAATTTATTAGTGAATATTTAGAAAAATGCAAATCTGATAATGAAATGAGTACAAAGTTTAGAAAATATATTTTATATAAACTAGCAAAGGCATCTGCTGCATATATGGATGATAAAACATATGATTTATTTTTTGACTTTTATGGAAGAACATTAATGGGTCAACAAGAACCAAAACAAAGATGGAAAAGAGTAATATCAATTGTTGATGGCATTTTAGGTGAAGTTCTTTCTAAAGTATATGTGCAAAAATATTTCAATGAGGAACAGAAGGAATCATGTAAGAATATGATTGAGGAAATTAAAATTACATATAAAGATAGATTAAAAAACCTTGATTGGATGAGTGATGAAACAAA
>JACCDO011155011.1_pt1 | contig 21410 bp, 46 predicted proteins | sample 7446101 | NCBI WGS metagenome assembly JACCDO01 (sample SAMN15323440, study PRJNA562643) | freshwater metagenome | isolation source: river surface water | place: USA:Blue River Watershed | collected 2017-08-16
CATTTAAATTAAATTGCTCCATTTTAATTAGCTGTGTTAATGATTACAATATTTCTATTCTTTTTTTGTTCCAAAGTCAATGGTTGTGACTTTACTCTTTTTTGATATAAGTAATAAATTCCACCTACAACGGCAACACCTAAAATTATAGAAATAATTATTTTGGCTTTTTTGTTCATACCATATAATTTGTATTACAGGCAAATATATTACTTTATTGATGAATAGCAACCATTAATTCATTTAATATCAAGTACTTTTTGTAGTCATAAAAACTGTTTTTAGTGTATATTTTAAGCTAATTTTAGCTATCTATTTAGCATCTTTTTTCGTATGAAACAACTACCATTCTAAGTCTTGTTGCCATCCACATATTCACTTTTTATATAGAAGTTATCAACATCGTAAGTATTGATTTCATTGGGCTTGACATAGTTATTAACAATTTTTATCACTTTATTCTCATTAATAATTTTGGTAGTTACGAAAACATCTTTATATTTGTTCTATCAGTTCAACTACGATAGCGTTCATTGATGCGGACTGATACAAATTGCTTATAGTTGTTTGACGTATTGTAATTATCCTTGTGGGGAAGTGTAGGAGTAAAATTCACACCGAAACCTTGACTTAAAATTGATGAATTATTTGAACGCATGAATATTAATCAATTTATAAGAATTGTCTGTTGCAGGGTAGCAGAACAGTTGGACAATGGGTAGCTATTTTAACACATACAAATAGTGGTCGTTTTCCCATTGAAAGATTGAGAAATGAATAAAGTATTAATTGGGGGTAGGTAATACTTGCCCCCTTTATGATATTAATGGTTAATTAAGGTTCGATTCCTTAAATATCTCTAATACCCAAAATAGCAAGGGTTTTTTTGCTTAAATATTTAATCTAAATTAAAATGAAAATTGAATTAACAGAATCTCAAAAGGAATTGCTTCAAAAATGGGCAAATGCTAATGCAACGTGTTCGTGTGGTGGTCATTACAAAGGTGAACAAAATGAATTGTTGCGTTTACAATATGCTATGGAATTGCGTGAAATGGGAATAATGGTTTACGCATCCTTGACTGAATATTTCTATTGGAAAGAAGGTAAGTTTGAAGTAAACGTTGATTTGCCACAAGGCATATTCAATGGAGTAGGTAGTTATTAATGAACTGTAAGTGTAGGGTTAATTGCAAATTGCCCTACACTTAAATAATTAAATAATTTAATTATGAAATGGTTTACGAATTTATTTGAAAAACAAAGTAACATTCGTGAGGTTGAATCACGAACTAATTTAATTAGTGCTATCCATTATGATGCCGATTGGTGGCAAAGAAAATATGCTATTGAATGGTGGGAAAAAGATGGTCATTTCAACGATGAGTTGTACCGCAAAGTTTTGTGGGCAAAACTAGAACGAAATCAATCAATAAAAACTAATTAAAATGGCATTTGGTATTATTGAATATAATGAACAGGGGCAACCGATGTGTGAAATATGTGGAAAATATTATGACCGAGTTGTTCGTCATGTAAGATTAAAACATAATTTAAGCGAGCGTGAGTATAAATCTCAATTTGGATTTGAAATGCGAAAAGGAATTTGCAGTAAAGAAAGTTCTGAAAAAACAAGAATTAAGACATTGGAAAATTACGCAACGGTGATTGCTATAAATTTAACTGAAAAAGGGAAAAAAAGTCGTTTTAATAGAGGTTGCATGGGTAGAAAAAAAGAACAAATTTCCGAAGAAACCCGATTAAAATTTATAGAAAGATTGAAGCAACCCGAAATGCAGGATGTATTGAAAAACAATGGCAGAAAATTAGGTCTTTCGGGATTAGGAAATAAAAAAAGATGGGGGAAATAAACCTATCAACAACCCAAAGGTAGCAGGGTGTCTATTGTTGCCTAATTTAATTTAAATCAAAATGAAAAAGTTAATTTCAAAGAAAACAAATCATGCTTTTGGTAAAAAAATATTTTTACTTGGTCGTGATAAAGATGGTATCAATTATTGGTTAGAAGAATCAAAATGGGAGTGTGGTTGGTATTGGGGATTTGGATATGTTGAAACATATACCAATAACCATAAACCACATCTTTCTAAAGACATTTCTTCACATCAACATTTAAGTTGTATTATGGAGAAAAAAGGTGATTTTTTAGTGCATAACATTTTTGATTCTCCTATTTTAGTTGAAACTACATTTAGTGAGAAAGATGGATGGATTTTAAGCGAATTAATTAAATCTGCTTATCAATTAAAAGAAAGTGCTGAATTATTTTCAAGGGGTGGTTCTCATATTACAACTAATCCTTGTTACCAATTGATAAAAAATCAAGATTGGGCAAAGAAAATTAATTCGGAAATACTTCCGATGATTTTTGAGAAAATTTACACGATTTTATCTCCTAGTAAATAAGATTCAAAAGGGGTTGATAATCTTCGCCCCCATGTTTTATCAAATTAAATATGTTGAAAATGGAAAATAATAATTTCACTCAATTGTGCATTTGGCAAGGTGTTGTATTAGATGGTTTTACTATCGAAGAATTTGAAACTTGGATGCTCGAAAGTTTTGGTACACGAATTAAATATGAAACAGAAGTAAAAACACTTCCCGATTTGGATGAAAAAGGAAATCCAATTCCCGAAACAGGTGGAAGAAATGATGTGTTTTTCTATGCTCATGATGAGGACATTACAAAGTTTGCAATTCCACGATTACAGGCAGGAATTAGATGGTGGGAAGATGTTGTTGGTTACAATAATAATTCTCATTTATATCCAATGGAAATTTTGAATAAATACCCTTTAAATTGGTAATATGGATTCAACTGACATTGGATTTGAATTAGATGATTATTTAATTCATAATGGTTGGAAACTCCGAAATAATATTTGGAGAAAAGGTTTTAAATCTTTGTATTTCACAGATAGTTCATTGATGATTGCATTGAACAATAAAGCAGGAATAAAACATAAGCATATTGTTACTTGTGAAACCCCTAAAGATTTTTTTGAAGCCGAAGTTATTTTTAAAAATTGTAGATTAAATTATAATTCTCAACAAAATGATTCAGAGAACAAGTATTGAAACATACCATGCGATAAAAGATTCGGGATTAATTTCGGATAAACGCATGAAAGTATTTGATATTTTTTATCAAAACCCCGATGGTTTAACAGGGGCGCAAGTTAGCGAGATATACCGCAAACAAAAGCCAACGTGACAACATTCAGAAACTATTCGTAATCGAATAACTGAATTAGTTCAAATGGGTGTATTAACAGAGGTTGGTGTAGTTGAATGTGAGTTTTCAAAACGAAGCGTAATGAAGTGGTGTTGTATTGATAAGATGCCGATTCCATTAGAAAAAAAAATAACTCGCAAAGAACAAATAAAATCCATTCTTGATGATGTTACTGCTTTAGGAAAAGCATTGAAATCCGAAGAAGATAAAATTGTTTTAAGAATGATTTATAACAAAATCAAAGACCTTAATAAGTGATTTAAATTAAAATATTATCATGTCAGTAAATAATCAAAGCAAAAAAACAATTAAACATATTGTAAAAAAAACTCACTATTGGTTGTTTAAGAAAACTAATGAAGATGGTAAATATTACTTTGTTAGAACAATGACTGATGGATTAGATAGAGTTATTTGGTTTATGGGTTATGAAAATCATTTTGGTTCAGTATCTTCTGTTGGTGGTGAATTAAGTGAAGAAAAACAAAATCAATTAGAAAGTGAGTTTCAATCTGTAGTTTGTTAAATTTTAAATTTAAATTATGAAAGCAATAGAAAGACATAGACAAACTTGGCAAGGTAAAAGCGATGAATGGCTTTGCGTTAGTGCCGTAATAGAATTACTAACGCTCAAATTTTAAACTAAAGTAAAATGGAAGAAACTTCAAAAACAAACGAAACCGCCCAATTGGGTATAGGTGGTGTTAGCACCAGTACGGTTGATTTAAGTAAATGTAAAAAAGGTGATATACTTATAAGTAGTCACGGTGCAAAACTTGAATATATAGCACGAACGCCTTGGAAACACTATACTTATCTTGACCATGTAGTAAGATACATTGAAGATGTCAATGGCAAAAGTTTTGGTGATGAAAACTATGGTACAAGAACTAACGATGGTTTTACTTATGCTAAGAATAGAAAACCTGAAACAGACCATGATATAGTAGCAGTATTGTAGTATTGGTGCTAACGTTATGCAACTTGGCGCACACGATAGTTGCGCTAAGATGCTGTTATGGCTTAGTTGCATATTAATAATTTAAAAAATAAAAAATGGAAAGTAAAATATTACTACAAGACAAGCAAAAAGAATTTGCTTTGAAAAAAGAATTAGAAATAACAATTCATGTTTGGGTTGAACGAACATTTAATTTCATTCAAGTTCAAGTACTAGAGAAATATTGTGACAACAATTTGTCTGAATATATTCGTAATATGTCAGTTGAGGAAGCCTTTCTTGGTTGGTTATCTGATTGTATTACAGAAAGTAAAATTGAGGAATGGGCAACCGATTCAGAACAAGATGATGTTTTGATTAAAATGGATATTTATGAAAAACATCAAGGTTCAATAAAAGAATCCTTTTCGTTTGCATTTGGTGATTTATGGGATGAATTTAAAGAGTGGTGTTGTTCTGTTAATGAATCCGATATTATGGATTGGATTTATGAGCAAGAAAATTATCCGATGTGGAATACTTGTTTTGAGTTCCGTGATTCTTGGTTCAATAGTTCCGAAAACGTAGAAATATGTATGTCAGTTGGATTAGGTGTAATTGAAGGGTTAGATGATTTCAATAATCTTGTATTTATGACTTCGGCAGGACACTCTTTTTATTCTACATATTGGATTCCACTTTACTTTAAATTATATCCAAGTGAAGCAGAAAAATACGCAGGCATTAATTATTCAGACTTGTAATAATGAAAAAGGTTTTAATTATAGGTGCTAAAGTTACTTTAAGTAGTTTATACATACAAAAATTAAAAGAAGAATTTGGTGAAGATGTAAAAATATACACTCCCGAACAAGCTAAATTAGAAGGTCTAAATGATAATGATTTTGATAATCTACCAACTTTAAAAATAAATAATACTTTCAATAAAAAATATTTATACGCACCAAAATCTAAAGTCGGAAAAGGTGGTAGAGCAAGAAACAGAAGTCAAATAAAAAACAATTTCCACAAATAATTAATATTGTTAAATCAAGTAAAATGGAATTGGATATATTACGAGTAGTTAAGAAATTAGTAAGTGAAGGGTATTCATTAAAACGCCATCACAACAATCCATCTTGGAAATGTGCATTAGAAAATGGAGAAATTGTAATTCAAAAATTATCTGATTATAATAAATCAAAAGTTTATTCTGATGATATGAAAAAAGAAGTTTTAATGGATTACTTTAAATGGCACAATGAACAAGGATTTATTTCACATAAAAATACTGATATTGACTACTATATAAAGTCTAATAAATAACTATTAAAAATGACCAAACAACAAATAAAGAACAAGTTAATACAAGCAGGTATCAAAAACTTGAAAGAGTTTGGCTATCCTTATGTAAACAATGAAAACATTTTGAGTGATTTAGTTTACGCATCCTTCTTCAAAAGTATGCTAGAAGAAAACAAAGGTCAATCTATTTCATTGGTTGATGAATGTATTGACGAACTAATAGATGTAATAAATCAATTAAGTAAAGATTGAAATTATAAAAAGAAATAAATCATTATGAAAGCAAAAGAATATTTTAGAATATATAGTGAAGAAAATCAAAATGAAAGTGCTGAATGGAGATTAATTAGTGCTTTTCGTAAAATGGTTTTAGAAGTTTCTGAAATTGCTAAAATGAGAAACGCAAAAAGTGACGAAGCCTTAACGTCAATATTCAGAGAACAATTATTGAAATCTAATTCATTTATCAACATGGTAAATGAAACAGAACCATTTAAAAGTAATGGTCATGTTTTAAAAGATGCTTTCAAAATTTTCGTAAAACATGAATCTCCCGAACTAGCTAAATTAATTGGGTTTAATTAGTAATTTAAATTAACAAGTATGACACTTATTGTATTATCTTATCTGTTCATCAAAGACTTGATGAACAAATGTGATTATTGGGAAAATGTATTTACAGAATAATATTTGGACAAATTATATAATTTTTAATGTAGTATAAAAATGATGCAAGTAGATAGAAAAATTGATTATGTAGATTTACATACTGTTTATCCAACAGAACCTTTGTTTTCTCCAACATATACAATTGACACGATTGTTTTGTCACAAGAAACAGTTAGAATGGAACAAATGAGAAATTATAGAAACCTTTGGCTTACGATGGGATTAAAAGCAGATTTCCCTTACATTCGATTAAAAAAGGCAGGTGAAGGAATAATGATGTCAGATACTCCAATGGAAAGAAATACTAATCGTGATTTTATTCAGAAAGCAAATGGTGATATAATTATTTTTGGACTTGGACTTGGACTTGTTATTTTACCCTTGTTAAAAAAGGAAAATGTGAAAAGCATTTTAGTTGTAGAATTATATCAAGATTTAATTGATATGGTTGAGCCAATTTTGAAAAAACACGATACAGAGAATAAATTAAAAGTTATTCAAGGTGACTGTTTTGATATTCATAATTCCATTCCAAAAGAAAAAAAATTCGATGTTGTTTATGGTGATATATGGATTAGTATTTGCACAGATAATTACGAAGAAATGAAAACTCTTACGAAGAATTGGAAAAACAGAATTAATCGTGATAATCCAAATGCTTTTATTGACCATTGGATGAAAGATTATTTAAAAAGAGAAATAGTGAAAGATAAAAGAAATTCATACAAATATTGGTAATTATGAAAGATAACTTCGCATATAAATACTTCTTGCTAATTAATCATTTAGCAAATAAGATGAATAACCATATCTACTTAAATTTTGCATTGCTTATTCACGAAGAAGATAATGGTAAGTACATGAACAGTCAAATGACTTTCTTTTTTTACCGAGCCAATGAATTATTTTCGGATATTTTATCAAACGATGAATATTGGTTATGGGATGAACTTGACATTGAAGAAATCGCAAAAATACCACCATCACAACTTGAATCGGATTATAATAAATTAATTCTTAATTGTGATGAAGATAATAGATTTGTTGTTTTCAATTTTTGAAACTAATCATTATTATTTTTTTCAACATTATTTTTTTTGAAAGAATTATTTTTTTTATATTTGAACTCACAATTCAATTTAGTATAAATTAAAAGAAGTAGAATTATGAAAACAGAAGATTTGAAGAATCTAAGTTTGAAAGAGATTGTAGAGCAATTGCAACAACAGAATTTATTGAAACAAGATTTTGTTGTTCCTTCAAAGTATCTGAAAATGGTACAATCCAATCTTCAAGTTATTAACGAAAGTAAACTTGATAACCTATCTAAACTATTATTAGAAACAGGAATTGCAGTCAACGATAATGATTTGCAAATGATTGAATTGGCGGTGCTTGATTGTTGCCACGCTCAAATTGGTACACGTTTAGACATTCCTAAAAAGTATTATGATAGAATGTTAATAAACCAACAATATCATCACATCCTTGATTACAACGTAACGAATTGGTTTGCTGAAAAAAATAGCAACAACTACTTGTTGCGTACATTCATTGACAAAGAGCAAAAAACAGGAATTGCAAGAGCCATTCTTTCAGACCGATATAACGTTTTGGACAACTACGATGTTATGTTGGCAACCCTTGAAGCCATTCGTGAAAGTGGAATCAATGTTCAGATTGAAAGTGGTGACATTACAGACACAAAATTCTATATGCGTTTCGTTTGCCCCGACATTGAAATTGATGCCCCCGAAATTCTAAAAAATTATCGTGTACCCGATGGTTCAAAAGGTGGGAATGGAATTATTTCGGGATTTGTTATCAGCAATTCAGAAACAGGAAATGGTAAGTTTTCTATTTCTCCAAGAGCAGTAGTTTTGGCTTGCAAAAACGGAATGATTTTCAAGAATGATGCGTTTCAAAAAACACATCTTGGTGCAAAGATGGAAGAATACACCACAATTGATTGGTCAGAAGAAACTCGTCAAAAGAACTATGAATTAGTTTGTTCACAGGTTAAAGATGCTATTAAATATTATGCATCCGAAGAATACTTGGGTGCTAAAATTCATGAATTGACAGAGAAAGGAAATAGAGAACTTGAACATCCTATTGAAACTATCAAGAACGTTTCAAAACATCTTTCAATTAGTGAGGAAAAAGAAAAGAATATTTTGAATTACTTCATTAAGAGTGGTGATACTAATGCATTTGGAGTAACACAGGCACTTACTTATTTTGCTCAACACAATGCATCACCCGAAGAAAGATACGAGATTGAAACTGAATCTGTATTGATTTTGGATAATATCGAACAATTTGATAAACCCGAAATTAAACGTGTTGTGCCATCTATCATTAACATGAATTAATTTTCAACTATAGATACCCTTGTTTTTTTTTACAGGGGTATCTTTCAATTTTTAATATATGAATTTAAAAAAGACACTTCGATTATTTTATTGGATTAACGAATATGTTTTGTTACACTTCTCTTACATTGATGGAACAAAAAACAACATTGTCCTTACAAGTGAATACATTTTAGATTTGGTTAAGTTGAACAATATTATTGGTCGATTTGAACTTTATTTAAATGACAAAAAGGATAAAGAGAATTGTGTTTACATGGTCGAATGGTTTAAGCGTGAGATGGAAAAACGTGATTTAGATTACAATGAATTTATGACTTGGGCAGAAGAACAAGAAAGAGAAAAATTATCTGAAAATGAGTGATAAAATATACATAAATCAAAGTCTAATCAAAGATTTATTCAAATATCAGAATGATGAATTATGTGGATTGATTTTTGTTAACAAGTGGATTCTAAAACAATTTGGTGGTGGAACTAAATCAAACAATCTAGGTCATTATTTTGAATACTTATGCACAGGTGCTTTAGCTAAAGGAGAGAGTGAGCCACCTAAACCCGAATACACAAAAAAAGGTGAACTCACGACTGATTTCCAATTAGCAAAAGAACAATCTAAATTCTTCCATGAATTGATGTCTGATTTGGGAATAAAACTAATATCGGCAGGTGATAAAATAATTGCAGATGAAAAGTGGATTGGAACACTTGATATTTTAGCTGAATGGAAATCATTTACAGATTATGTTGAATATGATTTCAAGAATAATCCCGAAAAAAAAGTCATAATAGATTTAAAGTTTAGTGGATTACTTGAAGATAAATGGAATCAGTATGGTTGGCATTTAGATACATTACCTAGAAAGCAAGGCACTATGTTACAAGCAAAACATTACAAGTTTTTGTTTTGGAAAAAGTTTGGCTTTAATCCACCGTTCTTATTTTTTGTATTTGACACGAAAGAAGTTGGAAGGGTTAAAATTATAAACGTAGAAATCGAAGATTGGGAACTTGAACAATATGAGGATTTCTTGATGAAAGCCAAAAATTATTTTGAACATCAAATGAACATTGGATTTTTACCAAAACCCAAATATGAAACTTGCAGAAAATGTAAATATTCAGAGTGGTGTACATTCAAAATAACCAAACCAAGTATTGTAACAATAAAACCCGAATAATTAAGTAAACAAGTATAATTTAAAACAAGTAAAAATGAATCAACAAAACGAAACAACATTAAGAGAATTTTTAGCACTTTTTTGTGCAGACATAGACATTTTTTTACTGCAAGATGAATCGCAAGAAAATGATTTGGACAAATTATATACGAAAGAAGAAATTAGAGAACAACTTCATAAAACTATGGATAAGTTTACATCTGTTTTTCCTGTTGCTCCAAATTTTTTTGATGTTCCACTTTTTCCTGCCTTAACTCGTAGTGCTTTGTTAGCATCGGGATTTTCAAAATCTGAACTTGATTCTATAGAAAAGCAAATTGAATCTGAAAAACATCAAAAATAAATTAGAAAAAATTTATAATAGCAAAGTAAAATGAAGAATGAAGTATTAAAAGCAGAAGTATTAAATGATGAAATTTCTGTTATTGAACAGAATCATCACAATGCTATTTTATCTATTCACGAAAATATGCAACAATTAGTAAATGATTGTGTTGCAATTGAAGTACATGAAGATGATAAAAAGAGTTATGATACTGCTTTAGAGTTAAAAAGAGTAGTAAAGGCAACGCACGTTGCTATTGAGAAAAAACGCAAGGAATTAAAACAACCATTAATTGATTATGGGAAGCGATTAGATAAATGGGTACAGGAAATATATCAACCATTAGTTAACGCAGAAAAAATCGTTAAAAAGAAAATGGAAGTTTATGAAGCCAAACAAGAAAGGTTGAAACAAGAACGAAAGTTGGCTGATGAGAAACAAAAACAGGAAGAAGTTGAAATGGAACTTCGATTGAAAGATTTGAATGGTCAATTACAAAAAATTACCACCGCTAAATCTAAATCAGAAATCGAAGAAATTGAAAAGTATCTTGATGGTATTGATTTGAATGATTTCGGTGTAAAGTCAGCAGAAGCAGGTTTTATTTTGAATCAATTAAAATTAACTTGTTCTATGGCTTACCGTGCCATGAAAGATGAAGAAGAAATTCCTGTAGAACCTTCTAATTTAGAAACAACTCCGATTACTGATGATTTAGTAGAAGATATTAAATCTTTTCCAAGTCCTAAAAATAGTAATACTTTATTTTTAAATGAGGAAGATTCAGACAATAATGAATCACCTGTAGAAGAAGAATTGTATGAACTACCACCATCGGATTTATTAGAATCTAATGTAATTGAAGTAGCAGAAATTGATTCAGATTCCAAAATCGAAAATGAATTACAAAAAATTGAATTAACAGATGAAGAAATGATTATTTATATTCAAGATGTTTCTGATTCATATGTTCAAGATGTAAAAGATTTTCTTGCTAAACAATTTGAACAATTCATGAAATTGAAATACGTTAAATTAGATTTAATTCCAAAAGAACATTACGAGTTCATGCAATCTGAAATAATCAAACGAGTAGGTGCTTTATTAAGCAAGTAATCAATCAATAATTAAATAAAAAAGTAAAAAGTAAAGAGTATGAAAAAGCTATTTTTTATTCTATCAGTATCTACATTATTACTAGCTTCTTGTAAAAAAGATGAAATCTGTAATTGTGGTGAAGTTGTTTCAGATGATGTTAATGATTATTCTGTAAATATTAAGAATGATTGTTCGGGAAACACTAAAAAATTCTATTTAAGCCAAGACGATTGGTTTAATGCACACGTTGGCAGTAATTATTGCATAACAAATACAACATCTTGGTAATTTAAAAAAATGAAAAAATGAAAAAGTTAATTTTATTTATGTCGATTGTGTCATTCACATTTATTGGTTTGGCACAAACAAAAGAAACAACAACACTTGTAGAGGGTGTTTCAGTTAATTTCAAAATAGAACAAGTAGTTAGCGATGAAACAGATACGCTTGTATATTTCTACTATGGTTTTCAGAATAAAGAATACCAATACGTTACAGATATTGGTTCTTTCTTCTTTACTAAAAAAGCAGATATGCAAATGTTCATTGATGGTCTGTTGAAGTTATCTGAAAAAGAAGGTAAAGTAAACGTTGAAATCTCGTTAGGTTCTAATGGTACTTTGCAACTATATGATTTTGCCCCTAAAGTCATATATTTAAATGATAGAAAAGGAAAATACACAACTATTACAAAAGCTAAAGCAAAATCATTTGCGCTTGAAATGCAAAAACACGTTGATTTATTGCAATAATTAGAATTTGTTTATATAACAACATGGGGGTGCAATAATTGAAAATAAAATTAGATTGAACAAAGCGATTATCGGTAAATCAGTTATTCGCCCCCTTATTACTTTTAAAAATGGAACAGAATCAAAAGACTAAAATTGATACAACTACTATTAGTGGTTTTTCTCAAACAATTATTCGATACAAAAGCAGTATTGCTAAATTCTTGAATCCTAAGTACGGTATTACTCCCGAAGATTTTATCGAAACTTGTATTCGTGTTGTTCGTGAACAACCTAAATTGTTACAATGCGATGCAAAATCTTTGTTTGGTTCTATTTTGTTTTGTGCTGAAATAGGATTGAAACCGAATACTCCATTAGGACACGCATACATTTTACCATATAAAGGAAAAGCCAAATTTCAAATTGGATATAAAGGTCTTATTGAAATTATGTACCGTAATCCTAGAGTGAAGCAAATTACGGCTAGAGCAGTTTTTGAAAATGATAAATTTGAATATCATTATGGTTTAAGACCCGATTTAATACACGTTCCTGCAAGAAGTGAAAAGGGTAAATTGCAATGTGTTTATGCTTGTTGTCTGATTGATGATGAACCTGTATTTGTAGTTGTAGAAAAAGCCGAATTAGATGAGATTAAAAAAATATCTCCATCATTTACATCTGATTTATCACAATTAAGTGCGTATAATAATGGAACTGATGTTCATAATTGGATGGAAATTAAGGCAGGTGTAAAAGCATTGTCTAAATTAATTCCTACATCAAATAATATCGAAATGGCAAAGGCAGTTGAATACGATTCTCGTTTTGAAAGCGGAGCAATGGCATTAGTCGATATTCCCGATAATGAAAATGAAGTTGTAGAACCGAAATTAGTAGGTGGTGATTACAAGTCAAATAGAATAGAAAATGCTTTCAATATTGAAAATGATAAACAGAATTATTCATTGAAAATTGAACAAGCAAAACCTACTGAAATTATACCGAAAGAAATTATACCTAAAAAAATTGTTGAAGAAAAACAATTAAAAAATCCTGTGCAAAATATAAAAGTTGAAGATGTTTCAGTAGAAGATGATATTTCATTTGAATTGCCTATTGGTGATTCTATGGATGATGAAAATGATTCTATGGATGAAAACATTCAGTCTGATTTAGAATTTGATGATGATGATATTAAATTCGATTTCCCATCAAATGATGATGATGAAGAAGATGGTTGGGTTAGTACGGATGATGATGAAGATGAGGATTAATGAACGCAAAAGAATTTAACGAAAAGTTTTCCATTAAAGGTGGGAAAGTGATTAAAAAATCAAATGCATCTAAATTCAACAACAAGAAATCTGAAATTGGTGGACATAAATTCGATTCTACTAAAGAGAGTGAATTTTATGGTTCATTAATTTTAAAGAAAAGAACAGGACTTATTAAAGATTTTAAGATGCAAGTTAAGTTCGATATTGTGGTCAACAACATACATATAGCTAATTATTTTTTGGATTTCTTAGTAGAGAATAATGATGGTTCATTAGAATACATAGATATAAAGGGCAAAGACAAAAAAACTAATAAGTTTATAAAAACAAGTGTTTTTGCATTAAAAAAGAGATTAGTCGAAGCTATTTACGGAATTAAAATATCAATGATATGAGTTATAGAATAACGAATACGGAAAAATGGAAAGATGTTTGGTTCGCTGATTTATCTCCATATGCCAAATTATTATTCTTTTATTTTGTAGAAAATTGTGATAATGCAGGTTTTTTTGAAGTGAATAAGAAATTCATTTTATTCAATACAGGATTATCAGAAGAACAACTTACAAAAGCAGGTGCAGAATTAAAGAAGTCTTACATAAAAAGTAAAGATGGTACGAAGTTATGGTTTAGGAATTTCTTGAAATACCAACGTAAATTACCTTTGAATTTAGCCAACAATAGTCATAAGCCTATCATAGCATTGATTCAAGATAATCTTGCTGATGAAACTAAATTTAAGGGTAATACTGTAATCAGTTCGTTGTTACCAAACAATTTACAATTGACTAAAAAAAGAACCAAGAAAGAAGTTGTTGAAAAAAATGAAACATCTACTGAATCTACAGAAAAAAACTTGTTTAATAACGCTAGTCAATCCGAACAAATCAATTCATTTGAACAATCTGAAAAACCATCGAACACGGACAATCTAAAAAGATTTGTAAAGCCAATGGTAAGAGATATTTATGAATACATGGTAGAAAAAGAATTTGAATTTGCGAAACAAGAATCTCAAAGGTTTTACAATTTCTATGAATCTAATGGATGGAGAATTGGTAAAAATTCAATGAAAGATTGGAGAGCCACCGTTAGAAATTGGATGATTAATTTTTACGAAAGAAATAAAATATCAACTCCTAAATTATCCAAGTTGCAAGCAATTCAAAAAGCACATGAAGAAACAGAAAATGTTGATTGGAATGAAAAATACGGAAACACATTTGTAAAAGAGAATAAGAATGAGCAATTTAACTAAAACTACATCACATCAGTTGCCGAAAGAAGTAAGCAATTTATCTCGTCAAGTTTACAATGCAAATATCATGACGATGATTAGAGAAATAGATGATATGAACATTGTTGTAAATTCCATTCATCAATCAATTAATAAGTCTATTTTCGATAAAGGAGCAAATCTTGATGTTGATGAAATAAACATTTTAAAAACAACGGTAACAGAAGATATTTTATCTGATTTCAATACATTGACATTAGAAGATATTAATATATGCTTCAAAATGGGCGTTAGGGGCAGTTTAGGCGATTATTTTGGCATAAATGCAGTAACATACTATGGTTGGTTAAAGAAGTACAAAACAGAAATTATACCGCAAGTTTATAAAGAAGTTGGTAATTACATAAAACCAACTCTAATAGAAGAACCGAAAGTTGACCTAAAATCATACGATTTACATAAAATAAATACCATTTATGATGCTATCGTTTTATTCGATAAAGAATTGGTTTATTCTTTGAATGATATAGGTAACATTCATTACAACTTTTTAGACAGTCATAAGTGTTTCGATAAATTAAGCGAAAATATTTTGAATACACTTTGGGAAGAAGCAAAAAACAGTCTTATAAAGGATGTAAAAAGTAAAAATTATGAATTAATTAAAAGTGGTAAATACTATCATGTTTCCGATGTTCAAAAATTGATTCAAAAGATTGAATATGGTGAAAAAGATACAGAAGTGATGATAGATATTATTTATAAGAAAATGATATTAAAACATTTCATCAGCCACTTTCATGAATATTATTCAGACTTAGAAAAATTTAAAGATGATTTAACTGATAAAACTCATTTCAAATATGAAAAATAATTTAACAACGATTGGGAACAATATTAAAAAGCATCGAAAATTAGCTAATATTAGTCAAAAGCAACTTGCTGAAAAGATTGGAGTTAGTCACTTTTGGATTTCCAAATTAGAAAATGGTAAAAGAAATACAACTATAAACTTATTGATATTGATAAGTGACTGCTTAAATATTGAATTATCACAGTTGACTGAAAATTAAATATTTAACGAACACAAAAAAAACATAAAAAATCCCCTAATACAATCGTGTTAGGGGATGTTATTTATTTGCTATTGTTTGTTTACACCGCCAAACATAAAACGGATAATACAACACCGCCTACAATGGCAATCCATTTACCCCTACGATGCTTTTTAACATCTTTTTTTAGATTTGTTTTTTCATCTTCACAAATCCCAAGTAATAAATCCTTATCTTCTATTGTTTTTTTGTGCATGGCTACTTCATTTTCTAAATTGCTAATAATACCTGTTTGAGTATTATTTATTTTCTGCAATTCAGAAATAGTTTTTTTATCCTCTGATTGTAATTCTAAACATTCCTTCCGTTCCTCGTTCCATATTGCCATTTGCTTTGATTGATTGATAGTAAAGCAAACTACTGAATCTTCATCTAAAATAATTACTGATGGATATTCATTTTTCACTTGTGCGTTAAGTGAATTACACAAAATAACAACTACAAATAGACTAATTAAATTCTTCATTCCAATAATTTTTAATCCGTTGTGCATCCATATCATTAATATCTTTTTTGATATTGATATACTTGATTTTAATTTTGTTTTTTACTTTTTCAAGTGAATCTATTTTTTGATTCATCTTTTCAATCTGAATACGCTTGAAATTATTATCTTTTCTTAATTGATAAATTTGTTCATCACGTTTTTTAATTCTATCTTCAATTTCTTTTTTCATGTCTTTTTTAACTTTAGACAATTCTTTCTTCAACTGATAGTTTCTAGCTAGTTGATTCAATGAAAAGAAAACGAAAACAACTAATAACCACATTAATAAATTCAAACTTATTTTCTTATTTCTAAAGTCTTGATTTCTCATGATTAGTATTTTACATGATAGTGGTAACTACCTCGTTATTTGGCTTGGTAATTTTAAATTCAACTCGTCTGTTTTTTTCACGGTTCGCATCACTATCATTAGGAACAAGTGGTTTACTCTCTCCGAATCCTGTTGCAGTAATAGTTTGTGCATTTACTCCTTTTGAAACTAAATACTTTTTAACTTCTTCTGCACGTTTTTTAGACAAATTCATATTGTATTCATTAGAACCTTTATCATCAGTATGACCTTGTATTTCAATTGTCCAATTTTTAGCTTTTAAAAGCGTATCAGCCAAATTATCTAAATAAGGAAAACTATCCTTTTTAATATCCGCTTTACCAAATTCAAAATTTAAATTGTCGAATACATCAGATAACACTTCTTGTGTATTTTGGTCTTTATTTTCTTTTTTACCCTTGGGTTTTCGACTTCTCATCCAAAAGTATGTTCCTACTCCTGCAACTAAAATAATTGCCCCAACGATAAGAACCGTTTTTGTTTTTTTTGTTAATGCCATTTTTAATTTCTTGTAAATATTAATTTGAAAAGATATACCGCACCTAAAACGCCTAATCCCATACTTCCATAATAAAGTAATTTGTTGTCACGAAATTTCATTCCGCTTACATATCTTTTATGTATTCCGTATGGTAGTAATTTCCATTCATAAGCCTGCCCATCAGTTTTTTTCAACTCAAAAATCATATACTCATTATCCTTAATTTCGGATGGTATATTTTTCAAAGCATCATCAACTGAATCAAACATTTTGGATTCCAAATTTGTATAATCATTTGGGTCAATCCATGTTAATTTGATAGTACCTACTTTATATGGCAGTTCCTTTTCCATTTTATTTTTGTTTATAGACAATCATTCCTGTTTTTGTCTTGGTAGCAACATAAGTTTTACCATTATGTGTAAATGACTTAGCACCCTGTTTTCGTGCCTTGTTCATTTTTTTGAAGTATTCGTTCATAGCCATTTTTATTATTTTTTATTGGTTGTTTATTTATGTGATGGAAATTCATTTGGTCTAGTGTACTTGTAAAAAAACTGACGAATATAAATTCCTGTTGGATTTTTAAAATCAAGTACTATTTTGTAATCTTCCCCACCTACTCTTTCTTTCATTGATTTTTCTTGACCTAATGCTCTTTTGTCTGCTCCACCTCCTGCTGAACCAAAAGTCATAAAACCTATGTATGCTTTTCCATCTTTACTAGGCTCAACTTTTGCTTCCCACGTTACTTTATAATTTTTTGAATCAACATTAACTTTCAAATCAGTTACATCGGGATTAATTCCCTGTTTATATAATGTCATTAAGGCTTCTTTGATTTTAGTTGACATTCTACCACCAAAACCATCGGATTTTCTTCTTTCAAAACTATGCAAAGCATCTGCCCTATTTGGTACGTTTGAAGGAACTTGATATTCTCCTTTTACAATAATTGACATTTTCTTCCTTTTCCTTTTTATTAAGTATATAACTAACAAGGCAGTTGCGATTAAACTGCTAACACCTGCTAGAATGTATATTTTTTTTTTATCCACCTCTATTTATTCTTCACTACATAAAAAATTAAACCGATAGCAATTAAAGAAATCCCCCATATGTGTAATTGCTCTAACCTACGAACTCTTACTTCTATATTTTGAATCTCATTTTCCTGCATTATTTCAAATTTTTTATCTCTTTCAAATGTTTATAAGCACCTAATCCATAGAAAAAAAGCATAGCAATACTAACTAGAGTTGCTAGATTGACAATTTGTAACAATTGACTGTTTTTAAATTCCTCTAATTTCTTTTCTCTTAGTTCTTTTTCCATAATAATTACCATAATAATTGGTCGGCATACCAACCATTTGAATATATTCTTTTTCGGTCTTTTTTATGTCTTATTTTATATAGCTTTCTTCTCTCACTTGCAGTTCCTTTTGGAACTTTTCCTTTCTTCTCCAAAGCTAAATATGTTGGATAATCGTTATATCCAATACCACCTATACTTGCTAATTTTACTCCATTTTTATAAACATCAATTTTTTTACCTGCGGTTTTGCTAGGTCTTACATTGACACCTATTTTTTTGGCTTTTCGCTTAGTATATTCGGTAATTCTATACATAATTTAAGGTTTTGGCTTCACATCATCTGAACCTACCCATAATTTACACCAATGGTCTAATTCAATATTGCCTTGAATTTGAGAACAAATCAACTCTTTATTAACCCATCGCATAAAAGTAAATCGGCAATTACCACAGTTTTGCCCCCTGTATGGCTTTCCTTGATATTTACTATCTTTTTTAGTCATTTTATATGGGGGAGTACCCGAACCAAGCAACCAATAAAGCAAAGGCTTATTTTCCTTTACGGAGTTCGGCAATCTTCTAAACTCCATAATTGCTTTTTGTACATAACGATTTGCTTTTACACCTGCATTTGGGTATAAATAATCGTTATTTACATCTTTTGAACCAAAAAAATCTTCAAAAATATCCATTTGTTTTAATTATGCTCCACAACCGCAAAATTCAGAATAGTCAAAACGACTACGTTGTTCACGAATACCACCTTTTCTTGCACAACAAGTAGCACAATCTCCTGCACAATATCCTGTAGTACCATCAGCACAAGTACATCCACCTGCAAATTCAGAAGTATTACTTTGAGCCATTTTCAAATCATTTGATTTTTCACGTTTTTCAAGAACTTTATAAACAACAAAAGCCGTTGCCAATCCAATTCCTACGAACATTAAAGTGTTAGTTTTCATATTTTTTTGTTTTATTTTACTTTATTATTTTTATAAAATTAGGTAATTTATTATTTCTTTTCAAATAAATGTATGTTAGTGTTCCACCAATCGCTAAAACTGCAACAGAAACACCTACAATTAACCATAAATTTCTTTTAGATGGTTTTAGTATTTCTTTCCCACTAATTACTCTAGCTTTATTCTTATTTAGAAGATTTTTCCAAAATATATATGAACTATTTACTTTGTCTAATCCTTTTGTTCCACCGTTCACACTCTTTCTTGCCCTAGTAAAATCTCCATCATCTACCCAATCAAATGTGCTTTTTTTAGAACTACCTCTTTTTTCGTTCATGTATGCAACTGCAACATTGTAACTGTTTTCGGGTTTGAATATTGCTTCGGGATTATTTACCAAATCTACCCCTATTTTTTTACCGTACTTCTCGTAATTTTCTTTCCAAGTAATTTGAATTAATCCCCTACCGAAATAAGGTAAACCTCTTTTATCTTTTGGTTTTCCTGTACAATAATCCTGTTTACCCCCTTGTGTTGAACAATAATATCTTATTGCTGAATCACATGGTCTATCTTTGTATCTTACACCTGCTTTACCACAAACATAATCACTTTCCCAACGTTCTAATGAGTAGTCACTTTCAACTTTTGCGGTTGCTAGTAAATATGCTAAATGATTGATAGAATTAATGTTTTTGTCTTTCGATGCAAATTCTAATACTTTTCTTAAAGAATTAGGAAATTGTGTGCTTCCACCCTGTTTTTTATAATCAGAGAGTAAATTATCAATATTTACTTTTACTGCCACTATTTCTTATTCTTAATTACAACAAAAACACCACCATAATTCAAGGTATCTTTTGATTTATCTATTTTACCGTTTTTCAACGGATAATTCTTTTTGTTTACTGAATTGCTAATGTTACCACCTACACCTATTGCTCTATCTTCTTTAACTGCAACTATTAAATCACAATGCGATAAATAACCTGCTTTTGAATCATAAGTAACACCTTTTTGCCTTGGATAACAAACCAAATCTCCTACTTCAACTTTAACTTCATTAGGCTTATATCCTTTGAACTTTTTAGAATTGTTTTCTTTTCTGTTCTTAATTGCTTCGGTTATATATTGAGAATGTGATGCATTATATTTAAATTCATCTCCTGCACCTGCTTTTTTCATTAAGTATGATATAAATGCAGATGACCACGCTTCGTTAACGTAAAAATTATCGTTAGCTTTTATTCCTGCACCTTGCTCCCAATAATTTCGTAATCTTTGAATTGTATCTTGACTTCCTTCTTTTATTTTTCCAAAACCCCATGCTTCATGTTCTACGTTTGCTATATTAACCAACTTAGTTTTAAATGCAGTTGTTTTCGTTTTTTTCCTTGAAAGCAACCATAGCAAAGTCATGGTAGATATTCCTATTCCAACAAACAAAGACCATATTTTGAGTTCTTTTGTCATTTTTTAAGTAGCCTTAGTACATTCTTAATTAGAGAATGATTCATGTAGCCTGTAATAAATGCAAATACCTGTTTAGCCGAATTACCATCATCTAAAGTGATTCCAAGCATATTTGATAAGTTTTCAGACATCATTAGTAGTGCTATGATAGATAGCACAGACAAAATCATTCTAATCCAATTATCCACATCTGAAACAAAATATCCAAATGTAAGTGGCAAACTCTTGTTCTTTCTATTTAAAACATGAATTAAAATATGAATGACCATGCCTAAAAAGGCTAGTGTAACATATTCAAAAGTTAAATTGCTCATTTTGTATAGTCTTTATTCATTACTACTTTATCTTTTACCAAATTATAATCTGCAATATATGATTCATTATTCTGAATATTTTGGTAAATTACTTTGTTGTTTTCTTTGTCTAGTGATACTTTAAGCATAGTTCGACCTGTTTGACCAAATATTTCTTCATTTGGTTTACTCAAAACATCTATTTGATTAGCTTTTATATCTGTGATTTTATTAGGCATAGGGAATCCTGTCACATATTCATCTTTAGATGCGCCATAAAATGTAGTTCTTCCTTCATCTACAACAGGAATTGCTTCACCAACATCATTTTTATTTTGATTTGGCAAATAATAATACTTATATACTAAATATCCAACACCCCCAAGTAGTATTAGCTTGAACAAACTATTCATTTTTTTTCTTTTTGATTTCTTTAATCTCCAAGTATGTTTTGTATGTACTTAGACTATAATAAGTGATTATAGCTACTGATACAATCAAACTTATTTTACCTATTTTTTTTA
>JACCDO012091165.1_pt1 | contig 21402 bp, 14 predicted proteins | sample 7446101 | NCBI WGS metagenome assembly JACCDO01 (sample SAMN15323440, study PRJNA562643) | freshwater metagenome | isolation source: river surface water | place: USA:Blue River Watershed | collected 2017-08-16
AGGTCACGCTCTTGCTCCATAGCCTTGCGTGATTGATCAAGTGAGTCAGAAGCATTCTGTGCTCTCATTTCTTGTGCTGCTACTGCTGCTGCTGAAATATCACCCTGTGTAATTGCGTCAGCAAGTGTTAACTGCTTTTGCTGTTGTGCTGAAATCTGATCATTTAATGACTTAACAGAGTCTAGTGCCTGGAACTGCTTATCATACTGCTCAGTTATTTTTGCAGCCTTCTCATCAATCTTAGAAATAGAAGCATCATAGTCATCTATCTGATAGTTAATTGCTGCAATATCGCTTTCAGCCTTTTTGATTGCATCAGTATCTGGCTTCATCTTTTCGTTAAAGTCAAGTTGAAGTTTTTGAGTTTCTGCTGCAAAGGCTTCCATTGCCTTGCTAAATCCTTCGCTAAATATTTCCATGCGTCCTTCAATAGTCAAAGACTTTGTAGCAATATCTATATCATTTTTCTTTAGCGCATTATTGAGACTTTCTGTAAATACTGGTTCATTAATCTTGCCTTCAATAATTAGCGTCTTTAAATTTTCATTACTAAGAATTGCATTAATTTGTTCGTTTGTAAATCCACCAAGGAGTCCACCCATAGACTTTAAGAACTTTTCATTATTTGCAGCATCAATGTTTTCTTGTCTTACTGCATTAATTGCATTTGCAATTTTAAGTTGCTTTGCCAACTTTTCAGCATTCTTTGCTGCTGCCCCGACTGTCTTATCAAGTGTATTAGTTGATGCAATCGCTGCTGCAAAATCTGCATTTTCAACAGCCTTCATCGCTTGCTCTGCTGACATTCCAGACTTTGTAAGTCTATCAAATGCAATTCTTTGATTTTCTAAATTCTTTAACCCAGATAGTTGCTGATCTTGATAGTCACCGATAGCAGTAGTATTAGCAACCTCATTAATTATCTTTCCACGATTACCAATCGTCGCCTTGCCATTCTTTCCAATCTTGTACAACTGCCCCTTTGAATTTTGCTTTGCTAGATCTTCTTTGCTTAAACTTGTAATAAAATCAATAGCCTGCTCATTCATTCCTGCAGCACGCAACTGCTGACGGAGGCCTCCTGTTGCAGAAGTTGTTAACTTAGATTTAACAGAACCATTCTTTTGAACAATGTAAAGTTTTTCAAGTGCCTTCCATGCAGCAGTCCATCCTTCTGCAAGTCCAAGTGCACCCTTTCTAAGGTCACGAACCTTTTTTACCATCTCGTCTAGAGGGGAAGACTTCGGCCCACCATTAGGTGTAGTTCCTGCACCCTTGCCAGGATCTACAGTTGTATCTGCAACGCCTTCTGCAGTAATCTTAAATCCTTGATCTGCAGCATATTGGTTTGCCCACCACCCAGAAGAATGGCTTCCTGGGTAAGTTCCATGTCTTGCTCCTCCGTATGGCTTACCATTGAGTTGTTCATTTTCTCCAAGCCAGTTCTTAAACTCTTGAGAAGCAATTACGGAGCCTGCTTCAATCTTTGTTACAGCAGAAATAGTCTTAATGTATACACGCTTTTCTTCTGCAGTCTTTAACTTTTTAAAGTATTCTTCATCAAAAGCATCTCCAAGTTCATCACCAGTCTGCTTGAGTTCTGGGTTTAGTTCATATGCCAAGTCAACTGTTATAGCGTCATCTTTTGCACTTGTTAGCCCAGATATAATGTTATCTAGTTCTGCCTTTGCTCCCGCATTTTTTTCATCCATATAATAGGACATAACGAATGCTCCGCCAAGTACTCCACCCATCTTACCCAGTTCCATCATAAAGTTAATATACTTTTCAGCATCTGCTGTTGTTGGCTGAGCATCAACATTTGCAATAAACTTTCCTTGTGCACCAGTATTTATTGTTCCATCCGACTTTAAGAACAGTCCAGCAACTTGAGCCATCTGGTTTCCAGTTGTAGCACCAAACTTTGTAATTACATTCATAACTGCATCAGAAGTTGTCTTCTTTCCAGTAAGTAAAGCCCCAAGTGCAACAACTTGCTGAGGATCAAGTTCTCCAGAATTCATCTTAATGGTAAGAAGTGCTTGCTGCTCTTTTGTAATATTGCCAGTAGACTGTGCATCTGCTACGGTTTGATTTGCTGCGTCGACGTAGATCTCTTGATCAGTGCCCTTATACTTTGTAGTTAGTTGCTTCTTCATAGCATTTAAAATTGCTTCTTGAGAAGCCCCAGCATTTTTATATGATGAAAGAATTTGCTCATTTAATACTTTTCCACCTTCGGCAAGTTTATTTCTCTTTTCATCGTACTCAACCTGTAAACGTTTTTGCTCTGTTATATTTCCTTCAATTCTTGCACGCTCAATCATCTGTGTGTAGTGTACAGAGAGAGCATCCTCCATTTGCTTTTGCTGTTCAAGAGCATTCTTCATGTCTCCTACGGCTGCACCTGCGTATGCACCCATCTTTTTATTATTTGCTTTTTGACTAAAGAATCCACCAACAGCACCAGCAATTGCGCCGATACCTGTTCCAATAAGAGTTCCAACACCTGGAAGAATTGCCGTTCCAATTGCTGCTCCAATTCCTGCACCTGCTGCGGTTGTTCCTCCTATTGTTGTTGCTTGACCTGCCTTTGTCGCTCCAAGCCATCCCATCTTCTTACCCTGCTTTGTTGCGAGATCCATTGATCCAGCAACCCTCTTACGACTTTCTTCTTGTAACTTAACCATTACCTTTAGTGGGTCTTTTGTTAAGTCTTCGCCATTTGACCCAAGAAGTTCTGTAAGTTCTCCTCGTAACTGAATTCCAAGACCAACATCGCCCATCTTATCTGCAACATTTGTAGCAATTGATTTTGCTTGATCAACAGTAATTGCACCAGAAAGAACTTGGGTAGCAAGTTGTGACTTTAATTGGGCTGCTGCTTCTTTATTGCTTCCAGTTGCAACAACACTCTTTGCTGCTGCGTCATACAGACCCTTACCCTGTTCAGTCTGAACAAAGGCCTCTCCAAATGTAGTCTTTCCAGTTTGACTCTGATATAACTTTGCAGCACCTGATCTGCGCTTATCCATAATTTCTCCAGCAGTTACCTTGCCTGAGAACTTTGACATAGATACCATTGCTTCTGTACTTGAGCCAAGTGCTTGTCTATACTTTAACTGCTCATCTCTTGCCTTATCAAAATCCATTCTCAACTTCATGAATGCAAGGACTGCTGCAGATACTGCAATAGTCAATACACCCATAGGAGAAGTAAGCATTGGGATGATTGATGTTAAAGCCATCATTGGTCCAATAAGTTTTTGAGCAGCATCTCCAACTCCACCAGGGATCATTGTAGCCATAGACATTACTCCAGTGGCTGCCATCATTCCGCCCTGGACCTTTTGCATTCTTGATGCTACCCTAGCCTTACTTTCTTGATACTTTTGCTTTTTAAGTTCTGCTGAAGTCTGTGGAGTACCAGTGTTTTGTGAATCAGTTCCAGGTACTGTAACAATACTTTCTTGACCATCTCTGTTGACAAGAATATCCATATCTTGCCCTGGAGTGATATTTCCTATTGACTGAGCACTTCTTCTTCTCTTTCCACCAGACTGAGTTCCTGACTCAACACCGCTAATTGCTGCATTACCAAGTTGTTCACCAGATATAGCAACATCCTTTTTGCGCTTTTGCATTCCTTGCTCTAGACCACGAGCAACATCCTGTCCAATCGCATCTGCCTTCTTCGAAGGAGAAGCAGTTCCTGTAGAAGTCTTTAGTTCGTCTATCGTGCTATCGCCAAGAACTTCTCCGTTCTTTAATGCTTCAAGGGCAGCAGCCTTTTGCTCTGGAGAAGATACCTCAAACCCATCTGTGTTTCCAGAAAGGTTTCTTGCTCCTCTACGCTTTCTAAGTTTGGCAAGTCCTCTTGCCCATCTTGAATCATTTCCAGAAACTTCTAACTCAGGTAGTGGATTAGCAGCACGGCCTTCAGCATCAAAAATTGTTCCAAGCATGGTCTTTCTAATTGCCTTATTTCCCTTAGACTTTCCACCCTTCTTTGCCTCATTAGCCATAAACTCTTCATTGTTCAACATCTTCACTAAAATATTTTTTTGAATCTGAAGTTCTTTTTCTGTTAGAGCACCGTTTTCATTAATCTTTCTTCTTATAGATAATACTTCTTCATCTGATGCCCCAACCTTTTCAAGTTCTGATAGATAAAGTTTTTGAGCATCAAGATTAGAGGCAAGTGTCTGAGACATTTCATTTTCAACGTGTGTTGTAGGATCCCAAAGGTCTGGATCCCATCCTTCTTGAAGACCCTTGTTTACTCCACCAACAGCACTGATATGTCCTCTATCAAGTTGAGTGTTTCCGTTAATAGCCTGTAGAGGCGTTAACTCTGGATACTCGTTGAGCATCTTGGCTCTTGTCTCATTGGCTATTCTTTGAAGCCTGTTGTATTCTTCTTCTCTTCCAGCAGCAAGCATGTCTTCTCTTACTGTACGGCCAACTCCAGCCTCTCCTGCAGAGTGACCCACAACCTTTGTATTTGCTGATGTAGTTCCAAGTGTTGAGTTGATCTGATTTGGACTTAACTCTTGACCACGCATCTCTTCTGTAACAATTCTAAGTTCTTGAATAAATTCTTTTAGTGTAATACTTCCATCTGATGCAAGTCTTGCAAATGTTTCTTCTAAAACCTGTGCTCCGTTTGCTACGCCAAGAGATCCATCTTCTACTGCTGTTACAAGTGTTTGAATTCTTCCTGCTGCCTCTGATGATGCTGGAGTAATAGGCATGTGATATGTCTGACCACCCATAGATATCGGAGAAGTCTTACCCTTTGTTTTTACATTGCTCTTCTTGTACCCTGGAACATTATCAGCAATAATTGCCTGAATTAAAGAACTATATTTGCCTGATTGCTTTACTGGAATTACAGACTCTCCAGGAGATAGCATTGCTGGTACAACGTCTCCTGCGCCCTTTGGTCCTGGGACTGAGAAAACTCCTCCAGCATAGCCTTGAACCTTGGCTGTACCCCTGCTGAGGGCTTGTGTTGGCACTCTTGTAGGCATTGTAGTAAAGCCACGCTGTGCTGTAAGCGATCTTGCATATGCTGCTGTAAGATTGTCAATTGCAGATGCCTCTGATGTAAATGTTTGGACCAACTGCTGGTGTGTCTGATCAAGTGATGCTGCTACAGATGCTGCATTAATCTGCTCTTGTGTTAGATATTGTGTCTGTGATCCAAGTTCATTTGATGCTTGACCAGATCTTCCAAATACATTTCTTAGTCCAGAGAACATCTTAATAATATTTGCAATACCGTTAGCAAGCAAACCAAATGTCATAAGAACTACTGGGCCTAGACCTGCAATAGCCGTTGTCATTACAACAACAAACTTCTTTGTTCCATCACCAAGTCCGTTAAATTTTTCAAGTATTCTTCCTACAAACTCAACAACTGGAGTTATTGCCTTTAGGAATTCTGCACCAACTGGAACGAGAGTTGTTCTTAAATCTTCAATAGCCTTCTTAAACTTGTACATTGGAGAATCTGAGATTCTCTTCATTTCTCGTTCAGACAAGATTGCAAGTTCTTCTGTTGTTGCTTGTGTTAATCCTAGTACTCTGTTTGCCTGGCTACCCTGGTCAATAACATTCTTGAATAATGTCGAGATACGAGCAAACTGGAACTTACCAAATAATTGTTCGATTGCACGAGCACGGTTTAGTGGATCTAATGTGTCAAGGGCTTTAGCAAAACCAATAACGGTATTCTTTACGTTGCCCTTATTTGCTTCAACAATTCCAGTTAGGTTAATTCCAAAACCAGCAAGCATTTCGCTGGCTTTCTTTGTTGGGTTAATCATAGAAGCAAGACCAGACTTGAGTGCGTTAGCACCTTCTGATGCGTTAATTCCGCCTTCCTTCATTGCTGTAAGGAAGAATGCAAGATCTTCTACATCTCCACCAAGTTGCTGAATAACTGGTCCCGCTTTTGGAACTGCAATAGTCAAGTCTTCAATAGATACGACTGTCTGGTTTTCAACTGCGTTGAGCAAGTCAATTTTCTTTGCAAGGTCTTCTGCTGCTACACCAAATGCATTTGTTAATGAGATTGTTGTTTCTAGGGCTTGTTCTTGCTCCACCCCGCCAAGAACTGCAAGTCTAGTTGCTTGATTAATTTGTGCAAGTAGGTCTGCACCCATCTTACCACTTGCTGCTGCAGTTGCAGCCATCTCCATAGTTTTTTCAACTGCTACACCGTACTTTGTAAATTCTTTAGCCAAAGACTGTACGCTACGAAGCATCTTGTCTGTATCTTCATTTGCTGTAAACATGTCTCCATAAACACGCTTAAACCTAATAGCCTGCTCTTCCATCTGCATAAATGTTTTTGCTGCAGTTGTTCCTAGCATCATAAGTGGTACAGTGAAACCAACCATCAACTGGCGACCTGCCCACTGAGTATTCTTACCAAAGTTCAACATGTTTGTTGAGCCTTGCTTGACTAACTGATTAAAGATCTGCTGGCGTTGAGCAGCCATTGCTGTCTTGGTACTTAAATTCTCCATGTCAAGAGCAAGTGGTCTAATCTTAATTGCTCTTAGGGCACCGTTAGCATCACGGCCCATCTTAATATATTGTGTCTGAAGGTCTTTTACACGCTCTCTGGCAACCTTATTAATTGTGTCAAATTCTGACTTAAATAGTTTACCAAAAGTTTTTGTTGCTGCACCAGTGTATCTAAAGTATTCTCTGGTTGTTAACTTATTCTTCTCTAAAGCCTCTGTAAAACTTTCTGTTGTACTCTTAACCTTGACCATGCTGGCAGAGAACTGCTGTGTAGCATTGATCGAGTTAATTAAATTTTGCTGTAGATTAAGTGAAGACTGGGATGCAAGAGCACCCGTCTTTGCCATGGATGTGTGAAAGGCCGATATCTGTCTCTGAAGCGACTTAAGATTTGCCAGTGCTTCTGACGTATCGATACTTACTTTAATATTCGACTGAATATCAGCCACTCACAACACCTCTTTTTTATTTAATTTTTTAGTTTGAGAGAGCAGAAAGAACTGATGATTCTGAAATACGAATTCCAGAAGCCTCTTCTACAATCTTGTAAACTGTTGGAAGGTCTAGATTTTCTTCTAGTGCTTCCTTGTCATCTGCTAACTCTGGCTTGTACTGTTGCATTGCAATCTGTACACACTCCATAAGCAGATTCATTGACTTTTCGTTATCTTCCGCAACTCCTTGGATTCCTTCAAACTTCTTCATGAATGGACGAAGTAAAGAAATCTTAAGAGGACGAACTTTTATTTTGGTACCATCGATAAGCGTGACTGTCTTTTCGTCATTTGCTTGCGCTGCCATTTGTATTCCTCCTTGTAAGGTTAATACTAATTATAGCATGCGACTAGCGTATTTTTAGTTACTTTCATAGTCAAGTCCAAGGCCAATACCAAACCCTGCTTGCACTGCATTAATGCCTTGAAGAGATAAAATATCTGCTCCATCTTTTGCCATGCCCTTACTAAATGCTCTGGCTTTCAGATCTTCCCACTCATTTCCACTAGACTTGTTATTCTTGTCTAGATCTACACCCTGGATTGCTGCGTCAAACTTCTTATCTTGATAGTCAAGTTCTCTTTTTACCTGAAGAGTATTTACTATTTCTTTCATTGACATAGAAGTCTCTAGTTCCTCATAATTCTTCCATATACCAAGAGCAAATATTTCTCCCTCGATTTTTGCAAGATCAAGCGTATCCCAGGTCTCACCCTTTTCTGCCTGTGACTTTAAAGACTCGTCTGCATCTGGCTTTAATTTAATACCTGCAGCAATGTCGACAATCTGATACATTGCATTTAAGTCAAAGTACTCATCAGCATCTATTAGTTTTGGGTTAAATTGTTTCATTGAAATAGAGACACATTTTGAGATTATGACGAGAACATCATCGTCAGTATTAGCATTCTTAATATTATCAAACATGTCCATAAACTCACGTAGATATTTGATCTTGAGTGGAGAAATCTCAACTGGTTGATCATCTACTGTGTATACTGTTTTTATTGGATAAACTAATGTAGCCATACTTCATTATACCAAAAGAAAACTGCCCCTCCCGTAGGAAGAGCAGTAATCTATTTTGATATTAAGTTATATTACCAAGTGTGGTCGATAATCTTTCCGTATGAACCTTCGTCGTTTGGAAGTAAACGGAATGTCACTTCAAACATTGAAGCCTCGTCACGCTTTGCTGATACTGAAACATTCTCAATTGAGAGTGCACGGTATGCTGCGTAAATACGCTCTGTTTCTTCTCCTGCGATTGCAGAAGTTGCTCCAGGTCCAACAGCAACAAGGCCACGTTCCAATGGAAGTTCGCCAAGTGTTCCTGCCTTAAGATTTAGTGTACCAGCAGATAGGTCATCTGGATTTGCTGCGATAGCAAGAACCAAATTCTCTAGAGTTGCTTCTGCAAATGAAGTTACAAGAGAAACTTGCATTCCTTGCTTGAACAACTTAGCAGAGTCGAGAACCTGATCAACCTGAACTTCACCGAAGTCAGGCTGGAACTGAATCTCCAAACCATTGCTTGTGTAACCAACATTACGGAAATCATCTGAACCATCAAGAATAGACTTGATTGAACCAGTTGAATAACCTGCTGCTGATGTAGGTACTGTCGCTGCTGCCATCTCACCTTCTGCTGTTGTTGCATACAGTGCTGCTGCGCCCACGATAATTTGCTTTGAATTACCTAATGCCATTTATTTCACCTCTTTTTCCTAGTTTTTACTATATGTAATTGTAGGGGTGTTTCCTCCCTATAATTATAACATCCTTTTATATTGGTCGTTTTATGCCTTATGCCAGTCGTAGTCGATTATTATCTTGTTCCCCGCATAAGTTCGGGCTGTACCGAAGTCGACTATATCTCGTGTTTCTTCAAGTTGGTAGATCTTAAAATGATGGAATGACAAAGGCAAAGACTCATCAGACCATAGGCCTGTATTCTCCCTAGCCCACTTATTAATGTCCTGGGCTGACTCGTCTCCAGAGTCTAATAGATCATTAACCATTTGCTGAATATGGACCATCTGCTCAGTTGGACCCCAGCCAAGGGCTGTATTTCCAGTTGCATAAAAATAGTACAGGATTTGTTCGCACTTGATGTGTGGGAATGGGGTTCTTCTCATTTTAAACATACGGTCATATACAGCAAATAAACCATTTGCATCTGGAAAGGTCTCTGTTAATGAGTCTATGTCTGTTGGTAATGTTGGGAAAAAATATGTAGTTTGTCCAGTACCAAATCTTTCGTCTACTTTTGACGCTAGGTACTTATTAATAATGCTTGGTGGATGATGTATTATTGCTGCCATTAGATAGCCACCCCTGCATTAGCAATCCATCTGTATCCAGTCGATACACCAATTGCTCTTCCGCCTCTTTTACCAGCAGACATATTTTTCTTGTATACTGTTGGATTTTCCAAATACTGGGCTATTCCACTTGTTCGTAAAAATGCCTGTGTAAAGTATCTGCTAAAGAATGAATCAAATACCTGCTCATAGTTTCCTTGAACATCTCCTCCTGGGTTCTTTACCTTTACTGGAGTTCTTGTAAAAATCTGTTCGCCATTTATATCAAATGATAAAACCTCTACAAACTTTGGCTTAATCACAACTGGGATTCCGTTTTCCATAATTCTTGCTTTGTCATAGAATGGAGTTCTAGATCCATCTTTAATAGTAGTTGATTGTCTGAATGTAGATTTAACAGATAGACCTAGATTGCTAACAGTGTATTCAACATCAAAGAGTCTTCCGTCTGCCATACCTGATTGATACCATTCGTACACATGCTGAAGTGCTTCTGGATTTACCCTTGCGTTTGAGTCTACATACTCTTTAAGTAACTGTATAGTCTCTCTTCCAAGAAGATCTAGCATTGCTTTCTTACCACTTTGAACTCCCTCTAAAAATCCCATTGAATAATCAACGATGTTATTCATATCTTTCTTAAACTGTCTTGTGTTGAATGTAGTCTTCATTACACATCACTCGCCTGATTCTCTGATCTTCTAATTATTAACTTAAAATACTCTACGCTACCAAAGGCACCTGCCCATGGCTCAAGTGCTGATATCTCATATATTGTTGGCTTGCCAGATCTTACTCCGCTTGTCTCATTATAGATAGAATTGCCAGATGCGTCACGAATATTTGTTATAACAACATTTGTTATTGCAAAGTTAGTTCCAGTCTCTGATATACGAATGTCTGTCTTTACTCTTGCCTGCAAACTTTTGTCTTGTGTAATATTTACGTTTGGTTTAACTTCTTCTCTTAACTTAGAAGAAAGTCCAGAAACACTGCAAGCAACTGTTCGATCCAAAACCCACTGCTTTTTGATTGCTCCATAAGAACCTTGCTCTACTATAGGATAGTATATATCTGCAAGCATTGGAAATGTGAAGTCTGGGGTTTCGCAAATAACCATTACAGCACCCCAATTTTATTAAGTGGTAGATCATACTTGGAAAGTATCTTATCTACTAGAATATTCCCTGTTCCCTGTAACATAGACTTATCAAACTGAATCTTAAATTGATCAGTGTTATATGATGTAATGTATCTCTTATAATAATCTAACTTACCACACTCAATGTCGTGGACCAAAAGTTCTGATGCTTCTCTGATGTCTGATGGAACAGATAGATAACCAACCTCTGCCTCAATGACATAGTCGTATGACTGTGGGAAATCTACACCACTATAATTAATTACTTGTCCGTCTAGGTTGTCTGTTGGAGCCATAGGAATTGTTATTGGCTTTGACTCATATCGATTTACCTGCATGTCGTCATATGCAACAATTAGGTTTCCACCCTCAATTCTAAAAACCTTTTGATTATCTTCTAGTGAGGAATCATAAATCAAGACGTTGTTTTCTCTAACTGTTAAAATATTAGCAACGTTATCCCAAAATGGCAAGTAGTCTGTGCCATTGCCACGCACTTGCAGGGTGGTCTTTTTTAAGTAAAATCCTTCTGGAATTACTGAGTCAATTATTAATCTTGCTAGTTTTTCTGACTTTAAATATGCTGCCATATCAGATGCAACTGTTGAAGTTGATCTTGAGTATGGTCTTTCTACTGAAACGTTTTCCTTTATAACTATAAGGTTGCTCTGAGTAACAGTCAAAGATAATTCTGCATCATACTTGAATAGGCTCTCTACTAGAGGTATTACTATCTGCCCATCTGAGTTTGGAGTTACCTCTCCTGTTATGTCTGCATACAAAGATCCCGCCATATTTTTAAATGAGTAAGTGCATTCTGATGTACCAGGCACATCAAGAACTAACGTACTCTTATATGGCGGAATCCTTAGTAATTGCATGATTAGATAAGTCCAGATCCCTGGATTTCTTCATCTGTAGCAAGTCTAACATAAGACTTTGAACTCCAAAGTTGGTGCTGCTTCTTAGTGATCTGGTTGACACCAACTGATAACTTTCCTGCTGCGTCCCATGATACATTCTTGTCAGAATATACATAAACCTTGTTGTCTTCTACTGGTGCTGCAGGTTCCGATGGACGCTCTGCTGCGTTTGAACCAATTACACCTTCGGCTACTGAACCGTGCTGTGTTGCACCGTTCTCTGATGGTTCTGGAGAAGTGATTACTGCATCTTCTTCAGGAACTACATATACGAATGGTTCTGGCTCTTCCCACTGAGGTTCTGTAGGCTCTACAACTTCTGGAGCATCTACTGATTCTTCAACTACGGGAGTTACTTCTTCATTATTTACATTTTCCATAATTTCCTCCTTGTTAGTATTATAACATTGTAATTAATAAGGGGGACAGGAGAGTTAACCCCTGCCCCCCATTAAAGGTACTGTCTACAGATTATGCATCTGCTGCAGCGTCAGCGAATGAGATAGCGTCTTCTTCTTCCCACTGAATACCAAAGCGGACGAATACTGTGTATTCAATTGTGTCCTTCTTTGCTACGTACTCACGGTTTACAACGATATCACGCTGGAAGCCCCATACACGGTTTGCTGGGAATGTCAAGTCGACATATCCTGCTGGGTAGTAAGGTACTTCCTGAACATCAATTCCGAGAACACGTGTTGTACGTGCTCCACCGAATGTCTGTCCTACGCCGTCAAGATAGTTCTGACGGTTGGTTGGTGTTCCACCAGCCTGTGAAGCGAATGCTTCTGCAACTGCATCTGCAAGTGTACCGTTATTCTTAACGATTCCTCCAAATACATCTGTACCTGCGTAGAACTTAAGATTGTTCTTAAGTGCACGGTACTTGCGTGGCATTGCTGTGATGATTGACTGCATTACGTCAGTTGTCCAAGCATTATCTGCTACAGTTACAACTGCTTCGTGTGCATCACCATTCTTAGCCTTGTGGATAAATCCTGGCATGATCGACAAGAATGCTCCTGTTGATCCATCACCGTTGATAGCGAGATCTTCGATATCGTTAGCAAAAGCGTTGGTCATCAAGCGTACCAAGTGATCCTCTAGAGCACCACCCTCGACACCATCTTCCAAAGATTCTGCAGAAACTTCCCAGTCAAGACGAATCTTCTTGGTTGTAAGTTCTACCTTAGTGAATGTTGCGCCAGTGTTTGTGTAGTTACCGTTTGCCTGTGCAGCAGCACGGATAACACGCTCACCAACGTTTACCTTTTCGAGTTCCATTGAATTAGCACGCATGGTCACTCTGCGACCATCCTTTGCCAATACTGTTGCATCCCAAACATAGTCGATAAATCGACGAGCCTGCTCAGGGCGCAGAATTCCAGAAGCCGCATCACCCGAAGGGTTGACAGCGTTTGCTCCTGCTGTTGAACCAAAGTTAGCATTAGGGATGTTGCCAAGTGTGTTAGCACCTGGATCTGTTACTCCACCAATACCACCTGATGCAAATGCTCCCTGGCCTTGATAAAGACCTGGTGCAGTTCCACCTAGTTCACCTGATTCTCCAGGTTGGTTTTTCTTAATTTCTTCTGACATATTGTCACCTCCTAGTGATTTGTTCATTTGAATAGATCGGCTGTTTTGAGGAAACGTCCGCCCCATAGAGACTTTTCAACCATTTCAGGCTGATCCTGGATAATCTCGCCGAGATCTCCAGACTTTCGGAATGCGGTGTCTGCTTCGACAGCGTCTACTCGTTTTCCAAACTCATTGAACTCTGAACGTGCTTCAGTTACATCATTTGCAACTGCCTTTACAGAGTTATTTAGTGTTGCTACATCTGACTTAAGAGCAGTTAGTTCTGAAACTTCTGCTTGCAAAGACTTTACTGTTGCAACTAGATCGCTAAAGGCTGATTGTAGAGTATTCTTGATTTCAGTTACTGCATCAGCAATAACATCGTCTGACTTAGATACTTCTACAGTTTCTTCTACTACTTCAGTTTCATCTGACTTCTCAACAACTGTCTCTTCTGTTGCTACGATTTCATCTGACTTTTCAACTTCTTCCGCTACAACAGTTTCTTCAACTGTTACAACATCTTCAGTAGTATCTTCAACTACGGCATCTGCCTCTGGAGCAACCTGTACATCTTCAACTACATCAGTCTTTTCAACTTTTGCTTTTGTTGTTTTTGCCATAGGACTTGCCTCCTTGTTAGTCTTAGAAGTATTAATGCCTTTAGCACTATCAACTAAGAATTTTATCATTTCTGCTTTTTCATTATCCGCTTTTTCAACGAATCCTATATTTTCCATCTGATTTCCTGATGTTGGACTTAACTCGTTATCATTTTCTGAGAGCAAAACTATTCCAGATTCTTTATCCCAAAATACGTTTTCAATCTGAGTTTCTATTCCAACACCCTTAACGATATCAATACCGTCAACTTTTTCTACTGATACAATGTTTGCAAATTGATTTGCTGGAGAATCAACAAGTGACAACTCTACCAAATCATATTCCTTGATTATTCTGATTGCTGAGTCTGACTTTTCATCATATCCGTCATCCCACTTATTCATTCTTCCACCAATAGAAAAACCAGTTAGTGTACCATCAAGAACTTTTTCCCAAGTATCTTGTGCACCCTTTGATACATATGCAGAAACAAGAACTCCATTATAAAACTTCTTTGTTTCTGGATCAAAATATTTTTCTGCTTTAAAGTTAACCATCTTACCAACTGCAAGTGGTTGATGCATCTCACGAATGTTACCACGAAACTTTGCAAATGCTTCCATAGATGCTTCTGCTGTTACAATATCATTTTGCTTGTCTAGGTTATCAAGTGATGCAAACCCAGAAACCAAGCGACGCTCTTTATCAACCTTACTGAAAGGCATTGATAGACGTAAATTCTCTCCATCGGAATCCCAATGGGCTTTAGTTATATTCATGGTTATACTATTATAATCCCCGTTTTTTTAAAATCTCAATATTCGGGATTACTTTCTCCCTTCACCTTTAGGATTTCTACCAGCCACCGTTGAGGGGCTGTCAGAATTATTATTTGCTCTCTCGCCATCTCTGGCTCTAGTAGTTGTAGCCTCTGCTGCCTGTTGTGGCTTAAGGTCTAGGGGGTCATCTCCACCATCACGCTGTGGCATTCCAAGTATAGTTCTTGCCTCATTTGGAACCATAATCTGGTTCTTTACGTATCTCTCAAGAATCTGTGACTGTGCAATTTCATCAGTAAGTGTAAGTTCCTTGAATGTAAACTCTAGGATGTCTGTTTTTTCACGAATGATCTTATTGATCATCTTCTCCAACTTGTCCTGTGCTGGTCTTGCAACCTGCTCCTTAAATGTGCGGTCCTGTGCAAGGGCTGCAGCAATCTGAGCAGAGTCTGCACCACCCAACTTTGATAGAGGGACTTGGTGAGCAATCAAGATATCGTCACGATTTTGCTTACGATACTTCTCAAAAGATCCTTCTTGAACACCATTTTCAATTGGCTCCATCTTAAACTCTACCTTAGAGTTGTCACTATCACCAGGCAAAGGAATATAAAGTGTTCTGTGTGACTGACCCTTAAGGTTTGTCTGCAAGAATCTAAACATCTTATCTTCTGCATCTGCAGATAGTTTTGCGCCCTTAAGAGTTACAACATATCTTGGGACAGCCTTGTTGCTAAAGTAATCAATGTTATATTGAGATGCAAGTGCATCACCATGAAGTGAATTAATTGCAGACATGATGTCTGGAATTCCATAAAAAGTATTTAGTGGAGAGTATTGCTTAAAATGAATAATCTCATTTGGTCGTGTATCTGATGTTACTGGGTTTGGATTCTTTGCTCCAAAGTTGCGGAAGTATACAACCTTGTTTCCAATAACCTGTACAAAACCATCACGCAATCTGCGGACTCTCATTGTGGTTGCAGGAATATGACCGACATATCCAATCTCTCCACGAACTGTTCTGCCAATTTCAAGATAAGCATTTCCAATTGCTTGAAGATCTGTGTAAACCTTTTCCATAGTTGAAGTGAAAGAGTCGTCTTCATTTAAAGACTCTAGCCAGTCACGTACTTCAATCTTTGCTCTTTCAATTCTCTTACGTGCTTTCTGTGTTGCACTATTATCTTCTGATGATTCAAGTTTCATCATTGTTCTTGGTGATACCTGGAACTCATAACCAAGGCCAACAATATTTTCTACCTTAGCATCAATTGCTGCGTGGTTAGCAAAAGATGTATCGTAGTAGTTTGCCAATTCATACACATTCCACGGAGGAGTGATAACATCAAACATTCCGTATCCGTTTCTATAAACGGTTCCTGGATTAATTTCTTTTGACCTTGCACCATCTAGACCAGTGCTCTCTGCTAATGCACTATCTAGGTATTGCTGTGAGACATCTGCTTTTGACATTCTTGCTGCACGTCTCTTAAAGTTATTATCTAGGCCAGAGAGATTTTTTAAGTAGTCCCAGTTTTTTGAGAAAGGATCTTGCTCTTTAAACTTATCTACTTCTTGTGCAACATCATCAATTCGTGCACCAATTATAAACTCTCTGTCTTCTGACATTACTCTTCATCTCCATACTTTGCAATAGTATCTTTTGCTGCCTGAACAGCACCAAGGTCATTAAGTGATGGAATAAGTCCCGCCTTCATTCTGTCAACCTGCTCAGAATATTCCTCTTCTGAAACTCTTGTCAGACCTGGAACAAAAATACATTCTCCATCGCCCTCATCTCCATGATACTTAGCAGCATCTCTTAGTTTTGCAATCTGAGAGATGTCCCCACGTACTGAAGGAATGTTTAGGATTGATCCATTGCCATCTGTGAACCATTTTCCGTTTGATTTTTTATAAACGTAAAGCCCCCAGTTATACTTTTTTTCTATAACTTGTCGTCTAACGTTGCTTACTATTGGTTTGCCAGTTTCAGGGTTAATTAATGAATCCATAACCATAAGTATACCATATTATGCTGGTTCATGACTTGACAATTGCCATGTTGATTTGGTATATATCTTTAATGTGTCAGCAAGGATACTAAGGCTTTCTCCATCATCAACAATAATCTTATTTGTGCCAGTATAGGCTTCAAATATCATATCTGGCTTAACACGATAAAGTTCTGACTTCCCAAGCACAAGAACCTCTTCCCATACGGAAGGAATGTCCCAATATTGCCAATCTAGACTGCTAGATCTTTCGAAGGACTCTACATCTGCCCATGGACGTGTAGTTATTCCATCAAGTTCTGTAGTGCTATTATTCTTATAGTAGGATAGGTGATTAAATACTACTGGACCACACACCCTTATTGCTCCCGCAGAATTATCAAAATCTAGACTTTGAGCAAATGATATACCCAGGATACCCCACTCTTTAGAGACAAGTCTTGGCTCTCTAGTAAGGATTCCATTCCAATAATAACTTAAGCCATTTACTGGCTTTCCAGTATTCTTACTTAAAGCATAAATTCTTGCTCTATCTCCATAGATACTGTCAGCAATCATGTAAAACTCTATAACGTCCTGCTCTTTGGAGTATGCTCCAACTAAACCGCTATGCTCTATTTCAAAAATCTTTGTTGGGAATGGAGAAAAAAGTCTATTATCGTAACGCAACCAGATCTGCATAGCACTCATAGAGTAGTTGCTTCTTTTTGCAGAATTAATAATCATCTCAATTCCACGAGACTGTGTTGGGTCAAAGTCTCCACGAATTGTCAAGCCACTATCTCTAGTTAAGTATAAATATGGAACAATATCTTTTGATATTGAATAAGGATTTTTTGCTTTATAATCATAAAGAAGTCCACTTCTTGTGTATGGATATAGTGGGCTACCAATCTGAGGGTTTTTAACACCGATTGGATTAAACGAATTTTCATTTAATGATTTAGAAGCAAACTGTAACTGTCTTATTTGCACAGGATTTGACAATATACCACGAACATTAAATTCCAAAGAATAACAGATTGCAAGTTCATTAAAGTCTACAAGGTTTGAGTTTGGATATATAAGAGTTCCATTTACGACCTCAAACTTTGTCACTTCCCAATTTTCGAAGTTATTAATATCAATAAGTCTTCCCTCAAGAGGTGGCTGAGAAATTGTGAAGTCAGAATCAACTAAAACATTTTTCTTGTATAGGTATTGAAATGTTATAAAAGATCTAACACTAAAGTCTCTTGTATCATATTCAAAATACTTTTCTGCATTCTGTGCAAGATCTTGATAATTATCCCAGCCAGTGATCAATGGATTGTCTAGGTACTTATGTGTAACGCCTCTAAACTTATCAACTAAATCCTTATACTTAAAGTCAACTCCTGGAACTGTTTCTTTTTCTAGCAATTGTGTAGGCTCTGGAACATCAACGTTAAACTGTAAAAAATCTAGATCATAAAACTCAGAGCCATTGCTTCTTTGTATTGTCTTTGCAAAATATGACAAGGGAATATAGTCTTCCCAGTACCCCTTGACAGCAATATCCATGAACACTTTATTGTATCTTTTAATTGCTATAAGTTCATATGATGCTGTTGATGACAATATCTCTTCTACATTCTGCCCTTCTAAAAATCCATTTTCATTAAAGTACTGATCAATATCAATTGAGTTTCTTGACGACCTCAACCCAATAGAATAGGCATTTCCATTAAACTGAAGACTTCTATCGGCTGGGTCCCCTAGTATTGAAAGTGAGATTGAGTTAACAGAGTTAAAGAAGTTGCTTATCTTATCTCCAAATCTTTCTTTCATTACTGGAATACTTATTCCAACAGAGAACTTGTCTGAAGTAGATACAAAATCAAAAGCGTCTAATTCAATCTGTGATCCTAAAGAGTCGGTAAAAATATATTTAATAGTTGACATGTTTTTTACAATGCCTAGATATTCGTTAGTGTTTTTATTTTTAAACTTAAACAATGTCTGTGAGGCTTTATTTTCTACCTGCTTAAAGACACCAGTAACAGAAGAAAGTTCGTCTCCTAATACAGCAAGATTGTCAAAGTACATGTAAGAACTATCCTTGTACTTTCCAAAACTTACTCTATAAAATGGATCGGACTCATTATTAATTACCTTTAAGTCATTCTGAAAATCTATAAAATCTGAGGATGAGGCACCAATATATAGCGTTGGAAGGCTGTAGGATGGTGCCTTTAAAAACTTTCCAGATGTATCTAGGTTGGAGTAAAGGGCATCGGACCATGATGCCATGTCTGGATAATTATAATTATTTGTATAACCAGCATTTGAGTAGTCTATTGAAGCAACTTCTCCATCATAAACTGTAGATAGAGATTCTGGAAGATCAACGCCTTGACCGTAAACAAATCTTCTTTTTGCTACTGGAATTGCAATCCTATATGGATAAAAAGAAATAGAGTCTACTTCAACTGGAGTTACATCTTCATAAGAATAAAACCCAAGCCAGTCTTGATCCTTCTCATTATAAGAATACTTTGATGGGAAAAATAGTTCATCGTTATTCAGTGGCATAGTTATTACTTGCTCACCGTTTATTAAAACAACTGCAAGTTCATCTGCTACAGATATATGAACAAGCATTGGTCTAAATGATTCTCCTATGTAAAAAGACTGAATATTGTCAGATATAACCAAAGTTATAAATCCAGACTGAACGTATAACCCATCTTCTGAATTAATGGGGCCAAAGATTCTTTTTGGGGTTTGATTATCTGCTGAGAACCTTAGCCACATCTCTATGGTGTAATCTTTGTTTCTTCCAGACTCATTTAAAAACCCCATACCTGGAATAATTAGTGATGGAAAAGCCTTTGTAATATATGTACTTGGAATTGTTGGTGGGCCATCTGGAGAATCTGATCCTACAAAGTCTAAGTTATTATAATTTAAGAATCCTCCATTACCGTAGTCTGCCCAGAGAGTTGTACTATGCTGACTTCCATCATACACAGTTCCTTGCTCTACCGTCGTATAATTAGGATAAAGTTTTGTTACATTTGCTGCACCAAAAACCATGGGAATGCTTGTGTTTTGTGCACGAAGACTTTTTTGCATTGATAGGTAGTAGCCCTTATTAAAAGGAGTCCCATATGACTCTGCAGGCACACATTTAATTCCTTCAAGGTTTATATTTCCAGGTCCTGGTCCAAGATCAATAAAAGATGGCAGTGGCTCTAAATCAATTCCTAGGGAAGTTGCCTGATAGTTTTCTGACCACTGACCAAGCGATATTCCATTTACAAAAAATTCATAATCTGTTGTGTCTGGAGATATTCCTAACTCACTATAATCTCCACCCCAAATTGTAAAAGATATTATTAGTCTCATCTCAACATTTTGTTGTGGCAAATCGAATGTTCCTGATATATGAGTCCATGAAGAAAAATCAGAATAGTTAAAGTCTTTCATCTCTCTGAAAATTGCTCCATCTATTTCGTCATAGAATTCATAACCTATTGAGATCTTATTAAACAAAACAGACTTTGGCTTAATATAAACGCCAAATGAAAATGTTTTAAGCAGGCTATTTATTTCAGTAAAATTTAGAATATCTGGACTAGTAAATGTTATCACGCTAGTCTCTTTTGAATCTTGCTTTGGCAAAGATATCTTGTTGACAACACTTGAGGGGAATGGAGCGTTTAAATCTGTTACAGAAGATACCGAACCATCTGTCATGGTCCATGTAGACATATCTCTATTTTCTTCTGATATTAGAGAAACATAGTCACAGGCATCATCGAGAGACCACAGAGCAATTGGATTCTCTGCAAAGATTCTTTCTGAGTAAAGATTTGATTTTATAGACATAGGTTCTCCTAGTCTATTTTATCACACAATGCGTGTAAACCAACGAGGTGCTGTATATCTAACAAAGCCAGTGATTTCCTTGACCCCGTGAATAAAATCTGGATTATCTGGGAAACAGACTAAATCTCCAGCCTCTGGTTTAATCGATATATCTAACTCTGGAAAGTAAATCTCTCCCCCAAGATAGTCATCATTGATATAAAGAAGTGTTGCTATATCGTTTGGCCTTGATGAATCAAAATGTTCATGCATCTTTGACCCAGGCTCAAATCTTGCAATATGAGTTCGTCCTGGATCATAATCTTGAAATGGCCCATTATATGATTCTTTAACAAGACTATAAACCTTTTGACCGTAATCATTTAGCAAAGAAAATATTTCAGATGCACTTGTTGAAGACTTGCCAGTAAAGACTGTAAACTCTTTTTCAGCATTTCCAAATTCTGTAAAGTCAGAATCTACAGACTTTGCATAGTGATAAACCTTTTCTGCAACGTCTTTTGGCATAAAAGACTTTTTATGAATAATCTTTGATTTCTTATCTTCCATTACTTTACCTTAATTTCGCAATAGTCTGTTGTGCAGTATGCTTCACCTGCTGCTTCAAGATTATCTACACCATCATAGATAGCCCCAAAGTCAATATGCTTTAACTTACCAATATATGACTCATACTCTTCTTCAGTAATCTGAGTATAAGGCTGTTGTGGATAAACAGTATTTCCCATTGGAAGGAATGATACTGCCTTCAATTGACCCTCATACATGTGAAGTGCTGGAGCAACATGCTTTGACTCTGTTTCCTTATCAAAAGATAGCGTTACAGAAACTCCGTTATCTGACCAGTACTTCTGAGCAGTTGCTGCAAGTGCAATCTTTTCAAATAATGTCACATCTTTTTCAGAACGCTTCTGTCCAGACTTAATTGGAAAGTAAACTACTGATGTGTTTGCTGAAACAACATCCTTCTCAATTGTATAATCTGCTGCTTTAAATAGATGTAGCATTGGATCTGTATCTCCAAATCGAATTGCACGTAGGAAGAACTCTCCTCCAGGACCCCAGTGAACTCCAGGAGTTGCACCAGAAAGAATTGAAACTGATCCTGATGGCTTAACTGTTGTTACACGAATTGATTCACGAACACAT
>JACCDO010797957.1_pt1 | contig 21395 bp, 16 predicted proteins | sample 7446101 | NCBI WGS metagenome assembly JACCDO01 (sample SAMN15323440, study PRJNA562643) | freshwater metagenome | isolation source: river surface water | place: USA:Blue River Watershed | collected 2017-08-16
CAAACAATTTACTGACGCTGAAATTAGGGATTTATCTAATAGCAGATGCAATTTACAATCATTGAAAATACGGAATTGCAAGGAGCTAACTGCTCTACTTCGAGGTCGTTCCTGCGTGCAATTGTTGATGCTAGATATAAATCAGACCATCGAAATCACTGATACTGAAATACAGGCTATAAGTGAATTGAGACATCTAAATCACTTAAATATATCCTATTGTGGGGGGATCACCGATGAGGGAGCCTTAACTATCTCGCAAGGATTGCCACATTTAACTTACTTGAATACTCTCGGATGCCACTTAACAGACGAGGGCGTCAAGTCTCTAGTAGAAGGATTGCCCCAAATTCAGCACTTTATATTTGGAGGTGAGATGATCAGCGACGAAGGCATCAGCTTTGTCTTGATTGGTTTCTCTGAATTAAAATCTTTAGTAGTTCGTTGCGACGACATGCGTACTATAACTGAAATAGGACTTAACGCTTTTGTGCACACTTCATCGAGCAGCTTACAAGAGTTAGCTCTTGATGGCTTTCAACTCACTGATGAGCTAGCCAGGTCTATTGTGACAGGTCACAGTAAGCTGCGCTCTTTAAGCATCCCTAATTGCGAGTTGAATGAGGAGACCCTAATGCTTGTTTTGGAAGGATTATCTGACTTAGAGTCGTTAGACATGACTTGTAGCGGGATTATGGAGAACGATCTCGAGTTAATTGCTGACTCATGTTCTGACAACAGGATTTCCAAGATTACGTCGTTAAACGTCAGTTGGAACGAGCAAATTTCCGACGCAGGACTTGCATCCATAGGAAGGTTGCGAAGCTTGCAATCATTAAATATTAGCCCAAATATACTCGCGTGCAGCATCAGTAATGTGGGCGTGCTTGCACTAATGGAGGGACTGGCTGACAGTTTGCAGGTGTTAGATGTAAGTAATGCTGACTTTTTTAACGACGATGGAATGCTGTGTCTCGCAAGCAGATTACGCAAGCTACGAACCCTAGATATGTCTTGCTGCCACTTTGTTACACACGCGGGATTTGCGGCTTTGGCGAATGGGAATTTGCCAGAATTACAGTCAATAAGTATGAAAAGTTGCAGCTTGACCGACGAAGGTCTCTGGTCGATAGCGACTAGTTCTGGGCTAACAAAATTACAATCTTTACATGTAAATTATTGCACGCAGATCACCGACAAGGGAGTAGCGGCTGTAATTGCGCGCAGGAAATTAATCATCTACAAATGACAACAGTTAGATCTAGCGATGCGCATACGATTGATTGTTCTGTAAACCACTAACAAATCCCGGCATTCAGAGAGAAGAGCGCTTATTTATCTTATTTATAAAGTTACAGGGTCCATTTGTTTTCTACGACCTTTCCATTCTGCACTATAGAGAAAAAATCCTTTCTGTTGGAGTCAGTGCATTGAACTATACCGTTGGCTGGTGGCACCCAACTCGATACTCCAGTAGTAACATCGACATAGTAGTACTTGCGGAAGTTGGAGTGATATATCCTCTGATGAGTGACCACTGGCCCGGTGTGTGGCAGCTTCGACAGCACCATGAACTCTTTCTCCTTTCTATCTTTAGCTACTTGAGCTGATGACTCGAGCACGTACTGATCCCTGGTGTTGTTGTCCACACCGTCAATAGAAATTGTCTCAATATGTTCCGCCTTCAAATGCATTTTTGGTATACGAATATTTATGCTTTCATTCTTATTATTATCTTCCACGTCAACTGTGTCGGCATCTTTTGTCACTAAGGAATCGTTGTCATCGTCGGCATCCGCACCCTTTGCTGAAGTACGTTTCGCTGCTTTCGTCTCCCATGCTTCCACCGAATTAAATATCTCATTTTCATCAAAGAATGAAGAAGGTAAATTGGCTTTCTTCTTTTTAGAGTCAGTTACACGCAAGACGTCCGCATTCACACTATCCGAGGCTTTGGACTCACTGTCGCCGTCTTTCGACTCTATTTTTATATTCAAGATTTCCTTGATTAGTTGCTCCATTGTTACATTAGGGACCAGCGCCTATTTAAGTGAGCGAGTGAGTGAGTGAGTGAGTGAGTAAGAGAGTGATTGCATGAGAAGATACCTTGGACGCATCTGGGAATAGTGTTTTATATTCTCCTTTTTCATCAACAGCAAACTTTCCATCTTCAATTTCTTTTAGTTCCACTTTTAACTGATGCACGCGCAGCGTCAGTTTCTCCAGCTCTTTTGTATTCTCTGCCTTCAACTTGGTCAGTGTTTGGTCGTAATAGTCACTTTTACGCTGTAGTTCATCACTTTCTTTTGTTGATTTTTCACTTATTTTCCTTAATTTTAATGCAAATTTTTTATACAAATTTTCAATTTCCTCGTCATTCATTGTCTGTGCAACCTAGCAAGTGAGTAAGTAAGTGAGTGAGCAATTACATAGAGCAAATTAGAAATAAATATTCTTCAGGAAATTCTAATAATTGATACCTTATTAACATTCGCTTTGTGTTCGAGAAGCTGTAGGATCTGGGTCTGTTTTGATAACAACTTCTGTGATGTTAAATACTCTTGATATTTCTCTTCAAATTCGTACATTTTATCACGTATTAGTCGAAAAAATGCAATAATCTTTTCTTTACTTATAACTCTTCTAATCACGGCATCAATTTCAAATTCGCTTAAATTAATATCGAAATGGTACAAAACTTTGTCGTTCAACAACTTCCAGTTGCTTATTCTTCCTTCTGCGTTCGATATTTCAAGGAATGAGTGTATTGGAACAATTTTAGGGAATTTAGAATGTATTATTTCAGCAATAAGTATTCCATCGCTGAAATTATACACCAAGTTCTTACGAAGCAGTGACACGCGGTTTTCAAGCGAACAAGACTCCAGGAAGTGCACGACGTCCTCAGGGATCGACATATCTTCTACTTCTCACACTCTGATCTGAGTTTTCTTCTCAAGTTGTATATTTTACCTTGTATGAAACTTCTTGGGACCGGTACCCGTACACGGCTTTTATGTAGAAGATTAATTGAAGAGGGAAAGAGTGGATCAATGTGACAGCTGTTGCACCATCGAGTGATTCTTTCCTTGCTGTTATTTTATTAATAGAAGCTTTTATACGGATATACAGACCTGACTATACCGGTACTGATTGAAAATTATGAAACAGACAAGGAAGAAAATAATTCAGCGATTTGGGGATGGACACGATCGTGTCTGCAGTCCAGTCGAAGAGCGAAGGCGGAAAACTATCCAGTTTAAAGGCTTTCAAGAGCTTCAAAATAACTGATGCAGCCCAAGCAGCAAAGGAAGAAAAATCTGGTGAAGAAAAGGCAGAAGCGAAGGATGCTCCACCACCTGCCAAAGGAGGTTTCTTATCTCGCTTTAAGTCGTCAGTAAAGAAAGTGATAGTAGAAGACACTGGAAAGTCGTCTATTAGTAACCTAGTTCCACCATTTTTAGGTTTTGTCAGAAAAAATGAAAAGAAATATGCTAATGAAGTAGGTCAGTTAAATATCATGTTACGTGAAGCACGAGGTTTGTTCGAAGGAGTGGACGACTTGGTAGACAAAGTCAATGAGAGTCTCATAGGAATCAAGCACGATGATATTAATACTGCATTGGAAAGTATCAAGAGTATAAAGACATTGATAAGTAATAGTGACTGGTTATTCGATATGACAATGGCTTCATCCAAACTAGAAGAACATTATGGAAATACCAATAATCCTGCGAAGGCGGTTGCTAATAATTTAATGGCGGCATCATATAGCCAAATAGCTGTTGAAGCAAAGAATAACAATGAAGACGAAAAGGTAGTGAACATAGTAAATAATTTAACTGAAAATTTACATTATCAAACAAAACTAATTGGCGGTTGGAAGAACGTGCTGTATCGCATGGATGGGACTATCGACCAAGACATAGTGCTCGACAACTGGACTGACCTCGACAAAATTGAAATATTAAAAGAAATTAATAATTTTAATAAGCGAGAAATAGAAAAACTTCGAAGAGAAAAAGTAGAAGAATTGCAGCAACATAACAAGCAGTTGGAAGAGGCCAGAGCCAGGCAGCCTTATGCAGAGCGCAGAGCAAGTGCGGCTAACAGGGATATGTCGGCGGGACTCAACGGGGTTGATTTGGACCTATCTGACCTGGGTATGAATGAGCTAGTGGATAGTCTGAAGTCGAGATATTCGGGAGAAATAAACATCCTGAAAGAGAATTACTCGAAACTAGAAGCGTCTGTTCGCGATACCATCGACACACTAAGACCACTTTATTACGATCCTACTCGCGGTAAATCCCTTCTTAGCAATGACGCTATCGGTGGCCGTGATAGGGATAAAAATCGCAGTGCGTCTGTGCAATTGATGAATATGATAGCAGAGAACGCCTACACTTCCAACCCAGGGATAAGCACCATCTACCCGGCAATGACTGACGAGATGCCCGACAGCTCCGCAGCGCTAGAGACTGAAGTATATCCGTTGACATATGAACCAATGGACAACCTCAACCTCAACAACAACAAGTCACTCTCCACACCAGTAAAAGGATTAAACAAAAGTATAATAATGAATAATAACGAAGAAAATATCGTGCTAACGAAGTCAATCCGACTCCAACCAAATCCACACTCCAAGGCGACCCCCGCATCGCCGTCACTAGCAGCAGGGTTGTACTCGTCAACATCCGAAGATTCCATCGCATTTTTAGCCTCGCCGTTACCTGTTTCCTCCACCTCCAGTACGCGGCCTATGTCCCGCTCTAGCTTAGTGAATCATCAAGCGAGAAAGCACGCCTGGAAGAAAGCAGAAGAAGAAAGGCGACGACAGAAAGGATTGGATGTGTTACAACGAGGCACGGCGGTTTCATTCAATGGAGCAGACAGCTTACCAGCTATTAGCACACCTACAAGGACGCAACGTAATAAGTCCGTCTCCTACAGCGACACTGGACTCGCCCCTAACAGCGAACGCAGGGTTAGTAGCACAGGCGGTATACCAGTGGAACAACCTGTTAGTAACGGCACTCCAGCTAGGCAAATGAGTGTCTCAATGCTAAACGAAACGGATTTACTTACCATCGCATTGAATGAGGTGAGACAGGGCGTTGCTAGTAGAATTCTATTCGGTCTGCAAAATATCGACACGAGTAAGCTAGGGATTACCAACGACAATAATCCATCAGATATTATGCGCCGCGCGCAGATCATCAATAGACAGCTAGTCGCTCACATGAGCGATATAAAGGTGTTAGAGGACGAGCTGAAGAAGCTATCAATCAACTTCAATGGTGATGGAGCGGCGCTAGGGACAGCAAGCATGGCTACTAGCAATACTACGCGGGATTTGCACTCACGGAGTAATTCCGTTAGCCTAGGAACTATGCTGAGAAGCGCAAGTAAAGCAAATTTAGCTATGTAATGCGAATATCGCATATTATTTTGTATTTATGTATACTATTCTCACAATTAACTTAAACATTACATACAACGAGGTCCACTTCTGTTTTATATCCTATCACCACCCTCGAATGCGCACTAGTTCAGCTCTAGTTCTAGTTAGCTCAGCTTGAAAGTCGGCGAGAGTAGCAACACTACCAGCTATAACACGTCCTTGCTGCTGAAGTCTTGCATTCTCGACTTCGACTTCGAGTTGAGTGATTCTTACATTTTTATGTGCTAGCTCATCACGATATCTTGCCTCGAGGTCATTTTTTTGTTGTTCAATATCTCGAATATGTTGTTGTAGCTGTTGTAATTGAAACCAATTGCCATTATTAGCAATTGCATCGGACAAGCGTTGTTGCAGGTCTGCTATTTCTCGCATATATCTGTCCTCCATTTCATCCTTCACCCTCTCCTTAGTAGACAATTCACTACGCAGATTAGCGATGAGATTAGGCCCAGTTAATCGTTGCAATCGATTAACATCAGCATTAAGCATAGCGATTATCTGATCTTTATTGAGGTGCTCGATGCTAAGTCTTTCTATTGTACATCGCATACTCGCCAATTCACGCTCATCAGGATCCCAACGTCGGTGCAAAGGCTCTATTCTCATTCCACCATTAAAATAGACATTGTTATTCATTATGTCTCCCTCCTCTTGTCTATTGTTACTGTTAACGTCGTCGATCGCACTCTTTTCTCGGTATTTTTTTTTCCATGGAAATTTCCTTGGAAAAAGAAAAAATCGAAAAATAGAACCAGCTGCACAATTAATAAAGATAAAGAAAAAACTGTAGAGAGCAAACGAAGCAAATCATGTCCAACGGAACCATTTCATCTGGTGAAGCCCAAATCTTCTTAATATCACGAGAAGGAGAGTATTTTAGTATAGAGAGAGACGTAGCTATCAAGCAATCACGATTAATAGAATCGATCGCGGATGCAGATTCAACAGACCTTGATTTCCCTCTACCTTCCGTTTCAACTACTACATTGGCAGCAGTTACTGAGTTTATGAAGCATTATAAATATGATGTAATGCCAGATATCCCCAAGCCATTGAAGTCAACGAACTTGCACGACAGCGTGAGTCAATGGTACGCTGATTTTATCAAACCAAACGATATCGAGAGGTTAACTGAACTTATTGCAGCTGCTAACTATATGGATATTCCACCATTACTCGATCTATCATGTGCTGCATTCGCTTCAATCATCAAACAAAAGGATAAACATCAATTACGTACTGACTTACAAATTCCAGAACCAGAATTAACGGAAGAAATATCAGAGGAAGCGATAAGAAAAGAAAATAGCTGGGCAGAATCGGTCTAAGGCAAACATAACTTTACAACATATGCTACAAAATGTAATTAATAGAAATAGATAGTTTCTTTTGTTTCTTGGAGTACTTGGCGGTGGTGCCAGTCACGTGGTCTAGCTTCAGAGGGAAATGCTTTAAAATTAGCTGTGATTTGTCAGTTGGCAGCGTGAATTGCACGCTATTTTCTGAGACAATCAAATCTAAAAGCGCGGCATTATAGTTGTCATCCATGTTACTGAGAGTTACTGAGACTGATTTACTCTTTTCACCGACGACCTCGTCAATCAATACAATCAAATGTCCGGGCAACGTGCTAGTTGCACTCAACCCCTTTATATTAACGGTGACATTGCTCTTACCACTTCCTTCTGTCGTGGCTGTCGATGGGCCAGCATCAGCACATAATATTTTCGCTACTGATTCTAACTGTGATGTAAACTCATCATCGGGTATATTAGAAAAGATGTCCTCAGGAGAAGTAAACCCTCCGCTCCCCCCCCACTCTTGGTCTACAGCTGCCGTCAATTTATTGATGTTGGCCAGTTCGCGCTGCGACGGCAACGTGACTGGTTTACTTGGCAGTACAGGGGCTGGTTTCGACTCTGTCTTACTGTCATTACTGCTGTTCATCGCGGCCATATTCACCACTTTACACTTATCCATTATGCGAGCCAATGAGCCGCCAGCAGCCCCGCCACTGCCCTCAGCTGAGCCATCAGGATATAGTTTTCCTGCATTTTTTTCACTTTGTAAAAATCCTTTTTTAATTATTGGCTTTTTTGGCTTTGTATTATCAGTTGCACCACTACTAGTAGCGGGACTATCACTACTGTTGCTAGTAGCAGGAATTATGTTGAAGATATCAACACTTTTACTTGCAGTGGCAGGGGCTGGTTTCTTTTTCTGAGGATCCTTTCCAATATTTAACTCATTCAATTCCGGCAATGTAGTGTCACGATCTTTCAATATAGATGATAACAGATTCGTGGGACTCTGCAGACTGTCTTCATTCTTAGAACCCTGCGTTGACTTAGAGTCGGGATCAACTGGACAAAGGATGGGACCACTCTGGTCATCACCCAATCCACAATTATATTTCTTTTTAGTAATTTTGAAATCTTTATTAAATTTTATATTCCTTTCTTGCTCAATCCATTCTAAGGCCAAGTCTATCATTTGTTTCTGGAATTGCTTATCGTTGATAGAATAGTCGACTATTGTTGGATGATACACCACATCAACCGCTACGGTATTGGCATCATAATTTCTCAATGGACCAATTAATAATGGTAATTCTAATCCGGAAACCATAGAGAAATTATTCTTAACTTCGTTTCCATTACTATCTCTCGCATACGATAACGCATCATGACAGCAGATATTAATGAACATATCTTTTCCTGTTACACTATCTTTACTCTCCTTGATCTCTCTTACCTTCAATCCATCACCACCAACTGTATTTGTTTGCAAGGAGAACCTCGCAATCGGCCTAAACATTCTCCCTTCATCTTTATCTCCACCGACCTTACTTCCACCCTCCTTTTCCGTCATCAAATCCTTCATTCCTTCACTTTGCTCTTGCACAAACCTCTGGTACTCACTAGGATCTTTCTCACTCATTTCATTTAATTTTTTCCATATTTCACCCGCTTCTAACTCTAAGCCCTGTAGATTCAAGCCCATTTGCTTGGCGAAGGCTATTACTTCACGTGGTAACTGAGTTGACATGCTTTTTCGTAACGTTTTCAAAAGTTTAAAAAAAAATGTCGAACCATAGATTCCACACCCATTGACAAAATGAAATGGAATGAATTTCTTTTTTTGAAAATCTTTTATAGGATGTTTACTGCAATCACAGTGCTTGCTTTTGTCGCGGTGTCTCAAGAGGAAAACTGATCTTGTCTCTAAGAAGGCCGGATTATGTCCCCTAACCTTCCCTATCGAAGAAGGAAAAAAGTGATCGAAGAAGGATAAGATAGACGATGGCAGAAGAACAAACAGTTCAGCTTGTTTCCCATGAAGGCGAGTCCTTCGATGTCGCTTTAAGTGTAGCTAAGATGTCAGAGTTAGTTAATTCAATGCTTGATACTGAAAACACTGACGAATCACAGGAAATTCCATTGCCAAATGTTAAATCCGCCAATTTAATCAGTGTTATTGACTTCATGCAACACTACAAAGTGGAGCCTATGAAGGAGATCGAAAAGGTAGAGTTCTTTCAATTCCATTCACTATACATATATATAATCTTGAATACTTATGTTGCTTTGTGTCGACACTTTGTTTATAATATCTTATTATTTATTATCTTTTCTCTATAGCCTCTTAAGTCTGGTAACATGGCTGAGCATGTTCAAGAATGGTATGCCAATTTTGTTGACATTGATCAGGAAAAGTTATTCGAATTAATTTTAGCTGCAAATTTTATGGATATTAAACCATTGTTAGATCTTACTTGTGCTGCTGTTGCAAGTTTAATCAAGGGTAAAACTCCAGAAGAAATTCGCAAGACATTCAATATTGTTAACGATTTCACACCTGAAGAAGAAGCTGCTGTGCGCGAAGAGAATAAGTGGTGTGAGGAATGTTAAATCGTGTAATGATATAAGATTCAATATTTCTAATATAAACCGTAACCTGACAAGCGGTATAAATTTATGTCAGATGTGTATATAGTGAACCAAATATTTTTTTGATGTACAGATTTCTATTCAATAATTCTATTCTATCAAATAATATAATCAGAAAATTAAATTCAGCGACGTACACGTAGAGTTCCTTCGACGTGACTATAACCAACCCAAAGAATTAATCTGACGGGATCAATCTGACGCGCCTTTATATCAATAGGTTGCTTGTTACGTCGTAGTCAGTTAGCGATTTACTGCACGATAAATGTGTAAGTGAATCCAAATAATGTAACTTAACCACGCGCATCAGACGAAGGAAATGTTTGTAAATTGAAATCGCCAAATTGTCTAAACTCTAAATCAGCAAGCTTTGGCTGATAAATAACGCCTGTGAATTCTCCATTATAAGGCTTCATATAGCAATCGCCATTTTCAGTAGAATTATATTTTAAATAAACAGGAGAATCATCCAAGGTAACAGGATCAACATCTTTCTCATTACTGTCAATACATCTTATCACTCCACGTGGTAACTCTAGACAATCTACCCACCCTCTCAACACTTTTATTGCTTGACTACCTTTATCTGCCATGATACCCATCACTACTTCATCTGCTACCATTGTGACATCCTTCAATGCCTCTTGTAATACAATCCTCTCTTTTTTGATACCATCCATCTTCAAATGCTGTGCTCTTTCATACTCCACAGCTCTTGGACCCTTCCCAGCAGCTCTTCCTTGCTTTATGCGAAGAAGGTACTCTATGTTATAATTAGCTAAGATTTTCAGCGATTCTTGGAGTTTCGTGCTGTGAATTGAGGAGAAACCATTAATAAACCCCACATACTGTGCAAAAATAGAGCAGCAAAGCAATGCAATAGTTATTTTCATGGGAGGTATGGAATCGATTTGACAGCTCTCACTCTCAATACACGTTTTCAGTTTGATTTTCACAAAAATTCTAAAATACCGGCATCAGTCACACGTATTGTAGTGAACTAATTATTACTACTAATCATTACTTGCGACTGCCGCGACTAATGACTTACTCGAAGCTGCTATTGCTAGCCCATTTTATATGTCGTTACTTAAATACAATGAGAATTAGTCGAGTAACTCAACCACGTCAGCGCTAGCACTTGAGGAAGGAGTAATTTTCATAGATTTCCGAGCACTGCTATCTTCTTCAGCATCCAGTTTGCGCTTGGACGAGGACGATTCAACCATAATGACCGCATCGTCGTCGTGATTACTACCGTTTGCTGTATCTACAGTTGTATCTGCTGTTGCAGTACTCTTTGCTTCAACACTGCCTGATATGATGAATAAATCAGCCGCCGCCTCCTCATTCTTCTGCTTATTTTCCTCGGAGGTAAAGGTTTCTTCTGCTACATGTTTTACTACAATATTCACTTCCATATCTTGAGAAAAATCTGACACTGTTACAACGGTACCATCGCCTATACCACCACCAGGACAATTTTGCAGTACAAATACTAAATTCTCTTTCAAGTCTTCGTCTGCACCTTCGCCCTCCTCGTACACCTGGGAGTAGTTGATCATCACCGTTGGTTCATGGAATGCCAATTTTTTCTTTAAAACTTTGTTAACCAGATCACCAACTGTAGCCTTGGTTACATCAATCTGTAACACTAACTGTGCCGTGTTACACACGAAGCAGCACTGCTTTGGCTCATCGGCTTTGGTGGGTTGCAATAGACACCCTTTTCTGTTTGAAGTGCGGGACAGATAGGCTAACGGACATATTTTATTTGCCATATCAACTGTAAGAGTGGTCATAGGGGCATCTGCTGTAGACGAAGCTTTCAAAGGTATCTGTTGTAATAGCTTGAATGCTTGCATGACTTGCAACCCAGCAACAATCGCATTCGAGGTAGCAATTGCAGGGATTATGTTGCCGGCAATACCTTTGGAATTGTGGTAACTTTGTGGTTCAATGCTGAATATGCGAGATCGAATATTCGCTGCTGCGCATATAAACACCATGGAAGGAGTGTTATCTTTGTCGAACTCTAGAGTGCCCAGGAACTCGCTATCTTTACCCAAGTAATTGTCAACGACTGTAGCTATGAACTCAACAGCACAGTCTACGTCGTTCCAAACCGAAGAATCCCATGCATCTCTACTAGAGGGTTTGCAAATTGACGTGCTACCACTGTATAACTGCATAGCAATCGCCACTGCTTCATCAATGACTCCATGGGAGGTTGGGATCGGTTGACTTTTTGCATTCTTGTACACATCACTGGCTATCCTCTTCTTCACCTCCTCATTGAATAATGCCACTAGCAGCGCCTTGGCATGAGTTATTACACTGCTATAAGATTTCTCAACTTCTTTGGACGTATATTGATTTACTAAGTTCATATACGTGGAGATTTCGCCTTCAATATCCCCTTCAAACAACATGGATTCCGCTGGTTTATTAAATAATAACTTGAAACATTCTTTCGCCCACACAATACAGTGCACAGGTTTGTCTGGTGTACTTCGTATCGTACATATAGGATAGACCTTCGGTGTTGGCTTTGGCACGCATTCATAGCATGCTGTAATACTTTTAAAAATGGGTGTAGTTTGTCCGGAGTATCCCGTTGTACCAGCGTCTAATAATGGTGTGTTGGTTGCTAAACATAATCGATTCACATGCTTTCTAGCTTCTACATTATCCAAAGCGTTTAATACAATATCAAATTTTTCAAAGAAACTATAATAAAAAGTAAGTAAAACGATGAGTAAGCATGTAACAAACATGCACATAATTTAGTGAAAATACCTAATCCCAAATTGATTATCTTTGATATTTCCATAATGTGATACAATTTTAACATCAGAATTAAATGCAATAGCAGCCTTTGTCGCTACAACACTCTTGGGTTGCCCCACATGCTCTTGTCGGAAGAGAAACTGGCGGTTTAGATTGGACACATCGATAGTGTCGAGGTCTATGATTTCTATGTCCTTAAAGCCGCTAAATACTAAATTCTTCAATAATTCACATCCTATTCCACCAGCACCAACGACCAAAATGCGTGCAGTTGCAATCTTAGCTACATGCTCACTACCAAATGTGCGCTGCAAGTGATTGTAACGCGCACCACCAATGCTCGCCATCTCTTTTCTTGGTTTGAAAATCTGCGATCGATTTTGACTTGGAAATACGGACCCAAAAGATCATGGTGACGTAGAAAGAGAAACAATGCAATACTGTGACATGAACAAAACTAATACAACTCGCATGCGCAGGTACTAGATACATGTACAAGCGAGATCCTCGCATCGGATGAGTTGATTTACTTAGTAGTCATTTAATTAGTAATCTAAATCATTCTTTGCTGATTTTTACAGACTATACGCTTCCTTTTACTATTTATAATGCACGCACTACATGCCATATGTGTGCTTAAACAAGTTTTCCGATTAAACCCGAGTCCGCATTTCGACATACCGGTTTATCAGTTATGAGAAGAAAAAAATAAAGATTAGTAGCTGACATGAGTGATCCTACTGCATCCGCTCTCTCGGTTAATTGGACTTATGGTTTTAGTAAGAATGTTTCTAACGCAGTTCACAGTCTGTCCAACCACTCGAGAAATGCAATATTCTTTATATCATCGCATTCTGGTGTTATATACGACTTTGAGGAACGAAAGCAATTAGTATTACAGGGACATTGCAATAACATCACCTCCTGTTGCGTGAGTAAAGACAAGAGGTGGATTGTTACAGCAGATTCAGGATATGAACCTATTCTAGTTGTCTGGGATTCTGCCACTGGTGCACCAGTTAAAACTATTTTCAATCCACATAAAAACGGTGTATGCAGTGTTGATATATCTGACGACTCACTATACTTAGTGACCATTGGTACAACTGAAGAGGGTTCCAATGATCCACAAGAAATATGTGTATGGACATGGACTACAGAAAGTGAAAAGCCATTATTACGACAGAATATACTAGCATCTGAATATCATCATATTGTTAGATTTAATCCATCAAATCAATCCGAGATTGTCACCACTGGCAATAGCTCCGTCTGTTTCTGGTCTTGGGACGAGCTTGTGTTGGAAGGATATGTTGCCAAAATTAATAAAGCCGAAATTGGACATTATTCAGGTAAATTTAAATCAACAATATTTTTAGCTGGTACATTTAATGCGGTAACTTGCACTTCTGACGGTTACACGATCCTGTGGGAGGGCGAAGGAAGCGTCGGGCTAACGACCAAAGCGACAATCAAAGCAAATAAGAAGACCATGAGAACGGCTAGCAAAGTACTACGCCTAGTGGAGTGTGCTATCAACATAATGCTTAATACCGACAACGGCTATTTGGCTATTGGATGTGCAGATGGAGCAGTAAGATTTTATGACATGTTTCTACGTCTAGAAGCCTGGTTTGAAGATCTTTCAGCGGGTCCCGTGCTCTCGTTGTCGCTGTCAATACAACCAATGCCGTTTCCTATTGGTGAGGCTGGCGCACCAGGTTTAAAGTTTTGGGTCCCAGATTTTATGGTAGGAACATCCGAAGCATTGGTTGTAGGTGTGGAATCTAGTTGCTTTGATGAAGTAAGAGCAGAAGATAGACGCGGTATATTGGTATTGCAAGGATTACCTGATGACGTGTCATGCGCTGTATGTAGTCCCAAGGAATCACTCATACTATTAGGCTGCTACAACGGCTCGTTGCAGATTTGGGACTATGAATTAAAGCTATTAAAATATATCCGTGAATTTAATAGTAAAGATAGAGCAAAAACAGCCAATGGGGGATTGAAGAAGAAAATAGACGAGCCCTTGCTGCGTCCACAGTGCCTTGCATTCGAACCCTCCGGTGCATTCATCGCTGTTGGTTTCACTTCCGGGATCGTTAGATTTATATCAGCAGAAACCTACAGTGATGTAGGCTCATACGCACCCACATACGATACCATAGTGTCCCTAAAGTTTTCCTCATCCGGTAAGTGGCTAGCTGGCTACGACAGCAGCAATCACATCTTGCTGTGGAAGAAGGAGAGGGGACCACAGCAGACAGCTAGTGATAAAGTCAGTGACGATTTTGTGTATATTGGTAGAATATTGTCACACAAAGCACCAGTCGTGGGCATAGATTTTGGTGTGCGAGACGACGAGGAAGTGTTTTTCTCCTGCAGTGAAGATAGAATGTGTGTCGAGTACGACCTAGTAGCCTCATCAATTTCATTTGGTATAGTTTTATCGAAAGACCGTGATTATATGACCCGAGTAGACTCATCCGCGAAACCCTCGGCATTCATGTGGCATCCGCAGTTACCAGGAGATGTTGAAGAGCGGTTCATTGTAGCAAATGATGAATTCAAATTTAAAGAGTTCAATGCCGACTCCAAACAGTGCCGCAGAATTACCCTGACTCCTACTTTTGGTGGTCCATTAACGACACTTATGCCTGTTAAAGTAAGTAGTAGTAACAGTAGTAGGCTGTACGCATATGCAACGGCCAACAAAATCATTGGAGTAGGATGCCTGCCACTGAGCGGCAACCCAAGCGAAGTCATCGGTATAGTGGCACACCCTGGTGCAATCACGTCGATGTGCTTATCAGGCGACGGGAAGTATCTGTTCTCTACTGGTGGCAGCGATTTATCGTGTAATATGTGGAAGATCGACCATAATTATTGGCCACAAAGTAAAGAGGTCGCCACCATGAACTACAGTTACACCAACACCATCGACGAGGCGTACTACACGCTGCTAGACGGAGGCAAGAATGGCGAGTTACACAATGATATTATTGACTACTTTTACTACTGTCAAATAAGAGCGCAAGGCGAAGACAGCATGGAACCAAGAAACCTACCTGGTTATATTCCGCTTGAAGAGGTATCATCGCTGATGAGAGCTATCGGTTACTACCCTAGTGAAGACGAGGTGAGTAGCATTAACAATGAAGTGAGATACAAGACCTTCATGAATAATGGAGTGATGTATGATCATATCGGACTCAATGATTTTATTAAGTTGTATTTGAACTACCGCCCTACGCTGCCACTAGCGCAGAAAGATATTGAGAGTGCATTTGAGGTGATAACTAAATCTCTAGGATTAGGTAGTGCGTCATTAGCATGGGGTGAGTTGAAGAAAATATTAACGCTTGAAGGGGAAGCCATCAGCCACGAGGACATGCACAAATGGCTCATTGCCCTGCTCGGCAAGAACAATAGTATTGATGACAACACCATGTTCGACGCGCAAGTATTCTCGGATCAAATACTAGGATTTGAGTAATGTTATTTCTGTAATTACATTATATTAGCTTATATACAAAGGTTTCCACACTCCTTCCACACTTCGCATCGACCAAACTAGGCGATTTCTGTCGCTACTGGCAGTTTTGGCCCATCTAGAGGTAGAGAGGGATTATGGATAGCCCACGCGTTGAAGATGATGTCGTACTCCGGTGGATGATTGCTCTGCAAGGCATCTGATGACTCAGCAAAGCAAACCAACAAACAGGCAGCACCCGAGGCGATACAGGTAGTGAGGACGGAGCCTACCGAATAGCCCATGAAAAATCCAAGGAAAATAAATAATATAAAAATATCTGCGGAATCGAGCTCAATTGCTGCAAAAGTATTGGTGTAGAAAAACGACAACACTGCGCCAAAGCCAGCAGTTACAAGTGCAAATGCAAATGAACTGAAGGTCAGAGTGTTGATGATTAGGTTGTCATTAACGATAATGCTCCAACCTCGTCGAGAGAACAATTGTCGCACTTTACTGCTTGCCGTGAAGTAGTCGTCACCCCACGATGCAATGTAGCAAAAGGAGTACTTGTTGAAGTACAACAACAGTGACTCCAGAGCACTCAGCAGAAAATTGAGAACACATAAAACTATGCAACGCAGCATGTTTCCTTGCCGCGAATCAGCTCGATTGATTCTTTCAATTGAATGGTGGACAATCTCACGCAATGCGTGGATGATTGCAACAAGCAGAGAACCCAAGCAAATAGACCCGAAAGAGTAAGTGCAGGAGCGAAATAGACTACCTAGCACAACTTTATCTCGATTCGGTTGGAAATACCAAGTGCTGATGATACCGCATATAGTGGTTTGAAGTATGTTAATGATAACCTGCGAGCCCCAGTACAACGACACCAACAGTATAAACATAAAAAACGATCTCCAAGCAGGTGAGAGGTCTTCGTCATCGGTATAGTAGACACTGAAAGTGGCTATACTCCACACAATAAACCAACTGAATTGCAGTACCAGCATAGAGTATGACAGTCCCAATATACCCATGTAAAAGGACTTAATGCCGTTAGATGCAACATTCAAAATAGCCGAAGCAAAGGGAATACGATCACGCACATAATACATATAACAATAATTGATCAAACCAACAATAATTAAAAAAGTTCCATATACAACAGTTTCAAAACTATCACTTAGTGCCACAGTTATCACGCCTGCAGTGGCAGTGCCGATAACATTAATCCATAAAGCCAAAGTAATGATTTTTTCGCTATAGTTAATAATATAGCTCAGCCAGACCGTACCTAGCACTGTGGCAACCAACGCCAATATAATTGAAGCCGAAAGTAAAGCGTACACGATTTGATAACTAACATCATAGTTGTTATCAGAAGTGGTGGAGTGAAAGGAGGTCAAAGCAACATTGAAGCACATACTGATGATTGTGATAACGTTTACTAAGAACAAAATACCGCACCAAATATCTTTGAAATTACCATAATTAAAGCATATATGTTGACGTGCGACCTTTCCTTCAGATGCTTGTGCTTCATCTTCAGGTAAAGTTTTATTATTTTCCATTCGCAACGCTTCCAATGGAGGTACAATATACGCATCAGTTAGTATTATTTCATCGTCAGCGTCATACATCTCTGTTGAATCGTACAATTGTGGCGCGGATTCATTTACTAATGATGTATTCATGCTAGAAACAGGATTATAGACAGCATGATTTCTACTCCTACCACCTCTATTTCTAGTACCATTCAAGACACTCTTAATCCAGGAATTGATTGCTTTAAAGTTGCATCCTACAGCTGTACACGCCAATAAAATTGGATTATGTAGACAGATAAAACAGGCGAAAGCGCAAATTAAGATGCTAAAAAGTGAAGCTGCCAGCAAAAACACAAGAACACCGACAACCACGCCACCTCCTGCCATGCCTTTTGTAACAAGAATCGATGTGATGTTTTTTAAAAGAACAAGAATCTGCTCTGTGAGTGCCGCTTATAGTCGTTGACAAAACCTACACTTCATTCTTACAGAATCCAGCGTGAGTACGAGAGTAAGTGGGAGATTAAACGAGTAAGTGAGAGATAACATAGCCGTTAGCCAAAATGTGATTACAAAACCGTTGACAATAACAAAGTCTACTCTCTTCCTCCTCTAACTCTCTATTTATAGATATGTGCATATAATTTGAACTAAATGAATATTACTCAAAACTTTTTCGTACTTTAGTGCTTTCGGATAAGCCACTAAACTGTCCTTCTTCAACGGTAAGTAACTGCTGCACACGAGGAACATAAGCAACGCTTTACGGCGATACCATCGACTTATTCGATCAATATAACTAATAACTTCACCTCTTTGGGAATCATTTAAGTAATCAAAGGACGTTTTACCGTTATTTACCTGCAGATAGGGATCTGCACCGTGATATAACAGCTTCTTAGTGACGTCAATATTGCTCTTGATCATTGCCCACGTCAACGCTGTATAGCGAGAGTTGGTCAATACGGGCACATTTGGATCAGCAGAATGATGCAGCAGTTCAGTGACTAATTCCATGTTTTGATTAATTGAAGCCCACACCAAGGCAGTGTAGCCCGCGATGTTACGCAGGTTGGGATCCGCATTGTGAGATAGTAATAACTTGGCGATTTTTGTTTCATTCCTCTGACACGCATGCAGTAATCCTGTAAATCCAGTGGCATTTTGCAGATTAGGATCAGCGCCATTAGCCATCAAGTACTCAACCATTTTAACATTTTTTCTCTCACAAGCAATGCATAATGCGGTCTCATTTCCTTGAGTGAAAATATTCACTTTTGCCCCATTTTGTTCAACTAGCAATTTCATTAGTGCGAAATCTTCCTGCTTTACGGCCACTACCAGTGCAGTGTGGCCATCATTGTTTACTAGATTTACGTCGGCTTTGCGTAGCAGAAGCTCGATGGATGTCATGTCTTTGGCACTTTTTTTACATAGAATCAAAACCGCAGTATCACCATTTTCATTTTGAATATTGACATTTAAAGGGCATGCAAGCAGCATCTTGATCACATCTGAATAACCTTTCTTACATGCAACGATGAGTGCTGTGTCACCACATCCGTCCTGGTGATCGAATTGCCATGGAGCTATCGAATCTATTATGTGAATCAAATTTGGCAGTACATCTATGCTGTAGTGCATCACAGCAGCAATTAAACATGTGATACTGTTGCTACTTACAAGACTAACATCAGCAGAGTTTTCTACCAACAAATTAAATATTTTCTTCCTATTGCATCTGCAAGCAATTAACACGGGCGAAATACCTTCATTGTCCATTATATTCACATTGCAGCCATTCTTAATGAATAGCTCCACCATTTCTGTATTATTCTGTTCCACTAGAATGTGCAATGGTGTCACACCATCATTATCTTGGGTGTTGATATCAACGAACTCATTGCCAAGTAGTAATCGTATTAGTTGGACATTACCATTCTCGCAAGCTATATGCAATGGCGACTTGCCATTTGAATGCTCTAAGTTTACAAGATTTTTACCACAATTTTCATGATTAAGCAATAACTTCGCCACTTCAATTTTAGAATTTTCGCATGCTATTGATAAGGCTGTTTCGCCTGAATCGTTCTGACAATTAATATCAATATTACGTGCCAATAATAATTCCACTAGTTGTTGATTATTCCGAAGCACCGCAATCATTAATGCATTATTACCATCTTTGTCTTTGGTATTAAGGTTTATACCATTTTCATCCAATAAATTTAATACCTTGGCGTTGTTCCCTCGTTTATAGCATGAATCGAACCATTCCTTCTCTCGAGCTGACAATCCATCGTTTGAGCGAGAGCGACGCATGTGGTAACGTGAACTTGTAAGGTTCTCTTTGACTGGGGGCGAGGTCGACTGTCTGTCACGTCGGACAAACGCAATAATACGTATGTGCTGACTCATCAAAAAAGATTTGAGAACCGGTTGACCGGTCCTTTGGATACACCCCTAAATCTTAGTGACACCCAAGACAGCAATCCGCGAACTACTTGGTGCTTCAAATAACTATTGACTCTCGCGCTCTAATATGTTAATATCGAGCCATATAGATTAAGAATCTGCCCTCTCCTACACCTTTGGAAGTCCGGAAAAGAGGAGGAAAAATTTCTACTATAATAGGTAATTATAGCCAGGGAAAGGAGTAAAGATGAGTATCGCCCATTCCGCTCTGGACGAAATTGATCAAGCAAGTGGGGCATTTAAACGCACTCCATCACAATATCGCCACCAAATCTCTCAGTTACATGAAATATATAAGCCTGAAGCTAATAGATATCATTTGTATATATCCCTCGCTTGTCCATGGGCCAATCGATGCTACTCAATGTTATATTTGAAAGGACTACAACATATTATTACGGTTGATATTGTCCACCCAACTTGGTCTAAAACTAAATTGGATGATAATTCAGATAAGCATTTTGGTTGGACTTTTTTCGCAGACAAAGCGTTCATTCCACCATCTGGTTTTGGATCTATTGGGTACATCGATGGATGCACCAATGATACAGTTAATGGAATGAGATATATTCGTGACATTTATGAAAGTGTTAATGATAATGTGGGGAAATATACTGTTCCAATTCTTTACGACAAGAAAACAAAAACTATTGTTAATAATGAGTCAAGTGAGATTATTCGTATGATAAACAGCGAGTTTAATGAATGGGCCAACGGTACATATGACTTTTACCCAGTTTCTTTACGTGAATCGATTGATAGTCTCAATGCTGAAATATATACCAATATTAACGATGGAGTGTATAAGTGCGGCTTCGCCAAATCTCAAAGTGCATACAATGACGCCGTACGAAATCTGTATAGTCAGTTAGATAAAATCGAAGAAATACTGCAAGAAAAACGATATTTAATGGGAAATACATTGACGGAGTGTGATATTCGCCTCTTTATGACGCTTGTTAGATTCGACGAGGTCTATGTCGTATACTTCAAATGTAACAAGAAAATGATTGCACAATATGAAAACATCAACAATTACTGCCGAGAACTATATCAACTCATGTCTCCAACTATCTCCATGGACCACATCAAAACGCACTATTATACCTCTCATGCACAGCTGAATCCATTTTCCATAATTCCCGTTGGTCCTGATACAATCGTTAACTTGTTACTACCTCATGATAGGACCAGATTTGGCTGAATGATCTTAATATTTCCCTTATATCAAGCCTGTAATATACTCAGATTTTTTTCAAAACACGGCCCATCGGTACACCACAATTTCAAAGAGGGCGACAACACTACATTTGTCGGACACCATCAGTCAATGGCAACGCACGCGGATTCCCTAATCGATGCGTTGCAAGACTCATCGCGCCCAGTGTTTCTGTTTGGTTGCACCCCTCCGCGGGAAGGCACAAGTATTGAGAAAACGTTTGAAGCATGTAGCAAGTTTGCTTCACGGTCATCTGCATTAGCAACCGACGGGTTTATTGTGTATGATATTCAAGAGGAAGGTGGTCGGGCGACAACAGAGAGACCATTTCCATTCCGCAAAACAGTTGATCCTGCATTATTTGCCTCTTTTTTCCCCGAGGTATCAGGTAAACAATGCGTGGTGTACAAGTGCGCCGTAGAAGACAGCATCGACAGTTACAATTCTTGGTTAGATACTGCTATCA
>JACCDO010922169.1_pt1 | contig 21393 bp, 20 predicted proteins | sample 7446101 | NCBI WGS metagenome assembly JACCDO01 (sample SAMN15323440, study PRJNA562643) | freshwater metagenome | isolation source: river surface water | place: USA:Blue River Watershed | collected 2017-08-16
TACTAACACTAACAGAGCCACTTATAGCTTGAGTAGTTGGTAAATTACTGACACTTACAGAACCACTTATTGCTTGCGTAGTTGGTATATTATTAACAGTTATTGTTGTTGGAAAATTACTAACACTTACGGAGCCACTTATTGCTTGCGTAGTTGGTATATTATTAACAGTTATTGTTGTTGGAAAATTACTAACACTAACAGAGCCACTTATTGCTTGAGTAGTAGGTAAATTACTGACACTTACAGAACCACTTATTGCTTGAGTAGATGGAAAATTGCTAACACTAACAGAGCCACTAATTGCTTGCGTAGTTGGTATATTATTTACTGTTATTGTTGTTGGAAAATTACTAACATTTACAGAACCACTTATTGCTTGTGTAGTGGGTAAATTACTAACTGATACGGAACCACTTATGGCCTGTGTAGTGGGTAAATTACTAACTGATACAGATCCACTTATGGCTTGTGTAGTGGGTATATTATTTACAGTTATTGTTGTTGGAAAATTACTAACGCTAACAGAACCACTTATTGCTTGAGTAGTAGGTAAATTACTAACTGAAACGGTTCCACTTATTGCTTGAGTAGTAGGTAAATTACTAACTGATACGGAACCACTAATGGCCTGTGTAGTGGGTAAATTACTAACTGAAACGGTTCCACTTATGGCTTGTGTAGTGGGTATATTATTTACAGTTATTGTTGTTGGGAAATTACTAACACTTACAGAACCACTTATAGCTTGAGTTGCTGGTAAATTACTAACTGATACTGATTGTGTTGTTGGAAAATTACTAATACTTACAGCTCCACTAATGGCTTGTGTTGTTGGTAAATTACTAACACTAACAGAGCCACTTATTGCTTGTGTTGTTGGTATATTATTAACAGTTATTGTAGTTGGAAAATTACTAACACTTACAGAACCACTTATTGCTTGTGTTGTTGGTAAATTACTAACTGATACGGAACCACTTATTGCTTGAGTTGTTGGTAGATTACTAACTGATACGGAGCCACTTATTGCTTGTGTTGTTGGTATATTATTTACAGTTATTGTTGTTGGAAAATTACTAACACTTACAGAGCCACTTATTGCTTGTGTTGTTGGAAAATTACTAACACTGACGGAACCACTTATTGCTTGAGTTGTTGGTAGATTACTAACACTAACGGAGCCACTTATTGCTTGAGTTGTTGGTAGATTACTTACACTTACAGAACCAATACTTATAGAACCTCCTGCTAAATTAACATCTAAAGCACGAACACCAGTTGTAATAACAGTAGATGTTACTATATTACCATTACCATCTAATGTTTTACTTATTACATTATCTAAAGTAATATTTCCTCCTGCTAAATTAACATCTAAAGCACGAATACCACCAGTTATTGAAGTTGATGTTAATTCATCGCCTCCGCTTGAATATAATGCAGATATAACTGGATTTGTTGTATTATTTGCAATTAATACAGAACCAGTAATAGTTTGTGTAGCTGGTAAATTATCTATAGATATTCCATCTATTATATGAACATTTAATGCATGCTTACCAGTGGATGTAATTACAGTAGATGATAATGGTTTAATAGTATTATCTATAGTCCTTGCATTTATTGTTGCGTTAATATATGACATTTATTAATATAATAAAGAAAAAGTTAATTATTATTATTTATAATAATTAACTGTAGTTTAAATTTATATTCGTTATTATGTTAGAATTGGGTTAAAGTTTAACTTTGGCTTTAGTTGATTTTAATAATGCAAGTAGTTCTGTTTTTTGTTTAGCTAATGCTTCATCTACATCAGGTAATCTTTTTATAGCACCTACTGTGTTATGTCTTTGACGTTGTGCTTTAATAAATTTCTTTATAGTGTCCATTTTTTTTTCAATTTGTTCTATACTATCTTGTATTATCTTTTCATTTTTAACAGCAGTAAAAGCAGCTCGTCTTAATTGTTTATTTGGAGATTTTAATAATTCTTCAGTTGATTTTACAGTAGCTTTTGCTGTTTCATAATCTATGCTTAATTTAGTTATTTTTTCATTATAACTTCTCAATGCTCTTTCATTATTTAATAATCTTTGTGCATTTCGTATTAATATTGTTAATCTATAAATAGTTCCACGATATTTATGAATAGTTGGTATTTTTTTTATTTTGGCTTCTTGAAATTCAATGTATTGTTCTAATTTTCTTATTTTAACTTCCCAGGATAATGATCTCTCCAATCTGTCTCTATTTATTTTTTCTCTCAATTCTGCTTCTTCTGTTTCAAGTCTTAATAATTCTAGTGCTAATGTTCTTTTACGTTCAGCTTCTCTTTCTAAAATAATTTCATCATTTTGTTGTGTTTGTAATATAATTTGATTAATAGAACGTTCTTCTTCTAAAAGCTCTTCACGATTACCTTCATTACTTTGTATTAATTGACTTATTTCATCTAAACGTTCTGTTAATGTTTCTACTGTATCTTTTTTATATTCACCTTCTAATTTTAGTTTAGCTTTCATCTTTTCAATTATAACACGTGATTCTATATTTTGTTGCATATCTTCTAATTCTCTTTGTTGATTTAATTCTTCTTCTATGATTTTTAATTCACTTTTATATCTTTCATCGGCACGAGTAAATAGTTTAATCTGTGCTCTTCTTTCTTCTTCGATACGTTTAAGTGCTTGTTCTTGTTTTAATTGTAATTTTTTTATTTCAGCATCAACCGCATCATCTTTAAACTTATCATTTAATGGTAATTCAATTTCTGATTTAATAGCCTTGTTTTTAACTGCTATTAAACCTTTAGCTACATCACTTAATCCATCTATTATTGTTTGTTTTATTCTACTAATAGAAGAACCATACCCAATATCAATAACAGAATCTTCTAATTCATCTAATTCATCTAATGCTTGTTTTCCTTTTTCTATATCTTCATCAATTGTTTCTTTAATGGGTTCAATGTATTCTATTATTAATCTAGTATTACGTTCCTCTTGTTCTAATCTCTTAATATTATCATCTATTTTTGTTTGTAGTGTTGGATTGATTTTAATCATTTCTTTTATTTTGTAGTCTACGGATAAAAACATCATTGTATTTCTTTTTATTTTAATAACTAAATCTCTATATTCACCAGATAGTTTATTATAAATAGGTTCTAATTCATATAATTTATCAAATAATTCATCTCTATATTGTTCTAATTCAGCATAATATTCTTCAAGTTTATCAGGATTTGATTCTTCATCATAATCAATATATTGTTCTTCATTTAAATCTCTATTAATCATTTTAACTTCTTCTTTTAAATTTTTAATTTGTAACTTTTTTTTATTATATTCTTGTGATTTTAACATTTTAGATTTACTCAATTTATTGTATTCTATTTGTAATTTAATTTTTTCAATTAATAATTTAAAATAGTCTGTTTCTAAATTATTATTTTCTACTTTTCTATCTACTTTCATAATATCTGTATATGAAGACCTAGCAGCACTAGGTTCTTCTTCTATGTCATCATCTTTGTCATCTAATTCTAGTTTTTCTTGCGGTATAATTTCCACAGTATCTACATCTGGGTCTGAACTATTTAATGAAGGAAATTCACTTCTAAATTCTTCTTCAGTTAATTCCTTATATTCATTTGATACTAATACTGTTTCATCTTCTTGATTTGTAAAATCATCCATATCATAATATTTTTTACGTAGTAATGCTATAAATCTTTCATTAATATTATCTAATAAGATTGCACCTTCAATACTATCTTTATACACACTAATTGGTATATTTCTGTTATCTAATAATGATTTATAAATTTGTTCTAATTTATTTTTATAATTAGGATATTTAGAAAGATGCATTTTTTTAGTAAATATAGGAAGTATTTCATTTTTATAAGGTATTTCAATAACATCCATACATACTAATGGATTACACTTTTTTTTACATTCACTTATACGAATAATTGTACCAGTTCTTTGAGATATTGTAATATCTATAGTTATATTTGATTCTACTATATTTCTGAGTTCAAGAGTTTTTGCCCAAGATAAACAAGAATATACTGGTTGAATTTTTAAATTTAAATTAATAGTATTGGCTCCACTTTTTGGAATTGTCATGTATAAACTTACAAAAGTGAACATAATAGATTTAGTTAATTCGACATGATTAAATAATTTTTTAATATTATCAACTGTAGTTAAATTATATCTTTCCATTGATGATTCTCTTCTACCAAAATAATGAAGAAAAATATCAGTTGTAGTGAATGGTTTTTGGAATCTAAAATCCAAAGGTACAATGTATTCTTCAACTCTTATTTTATTATAAGTATCTTGTGATATCATAAATTTTTTATTAAATACTTCTCTAATATCTTCATAATAATCACCATAACGAGTTGCAAATACATTTGTATAAAAGTTATTTGTTACATAATTTTCCTTACTTTTAGGTATTTCATGTAATTGTTCTGGATAATATACTTTTATATTTCTTCTCATGAATCTACTATAAAATGCATATTTCAATCTTAACTTATTATCAAATGTTTTCTTACTCTGTGCATTGCTAAATACTTCATTAGCAGTTCTAATATCTTCATCTTTTAATCTAATTTCTAATAATTTTGATCCTAAATTTTTTAATCTATTTACATATTCTAAAGCATATCTAACTACTTCTAAACTATCACTTATACTTATTACATTTGGTTTATCTGTAACACTATTAGGTATTAAATCTAATATTTTATTAATAGTATAATATGGATTACTAAATTTAACAAATACTGATGAAAAAACACTTGAATTATTCATTCTTGGAGGTGTCGAATTTTCTATTTTATATATATGTTTTATAACACCATTATCTATTATATATTCAAATAATAATCCAGTATCTTCATCAGGTTTCTTTATATTAAATATAATTCTACCTTCTTCTATTTTAAAATTTGCAGACAATCTATAATTAGTGTCTGGTGGTGTAATATGTAACATAACATGAGGTCTTGGATCTCTAAAATATCTAATACTAATAGAATCTTGTCTTAAATTATAACCAGGTCTAATTGAGTCTAATATAGTGCCTGTATTTAAAAATAGTTGTTGAATTAATGTTCTGCATATAATCTCTATACTCATTATATTATATATATATATAATTTAAATTACAATAAACTATAAGTAATTTCATAAAAATTGATAATTTATGTTTAAAAAGTTAATTATTATTAATATTAATGACAAATTATTTAGAAACAGGTGTAGTTATCAATAAAAACGATGGAACCGAAGAAGTCTACCATATACCTTATAATATGAATAATATTCTTATCACTGAAAAGGATATTATTAATATATTAAATCATTATAATGTAACTATTGATAAAGTTAATCATATTGAATATTTTCATCAAGCATTCTGTCACAAATCGTATGTTAAAAAAGAAGTATTTACTAATGAAATTTTAAAATGTTCACGAAAAGAAATGGGAAATCCTTCAAATTTATTAGAATTACGTGAAAATAGTTATGAACGTTTAGAATATTTTGGTGATCGTGTAGTAAAGATTTCTGTTTCATTCTACCTGTTTAATAGATATCCAGAAGAAGATGAAGGTTTTATGACACGTTTACAAACTAAAATTGAAGATAAAAAGAACCTGGCTATATTATCAAAAGAATTAGGTTTAGGAAAATTTTTTATTATTTCAAAACAAATTGAACAACAAAACGGACGTAATACAGAAAAGATTCATGAAGATGTATTTGAAGCATTTATGGGAGCATTATTTCTTAGTAATGGCTTTGAACCAAGTTGTTTATTAATGCTAAATTTATTGGAAACAATGATTGATTATTCTGATAAATTATATCGTGATAATAATTATAAAGACCGTTTACTTCGTTACCATCATAGTATGAAATGGAAATTTCCAGAATATCATATGATTGGTTTTGAAGGACCACCTAATAAACGCAGTTATATTATGGGTGTTGAAAAAAATACTCTTAGTGATTCTGAAAAGAAAAAATATTTAGATACTAAAAATTGGAAAGAATTGTGTTTTTCTTTTGGGAATGGTGTTTCTAAAAAAGATGGTGAACAAAAAGCATCTAAAATGGCTTTAATCCTATATAATCAATTAAATGAAGACCAATATGATAAATCTGATATTTATTATCCAAATTTTAATAATTTTAATAATAAACCAAAAGAAATTGAATTAAGTAGTGATGAAGAACATAACGAAGAAGTTAATATAAATAGCGAATTTACTGATTCTGATAATTAAATTAATTTATTAAATTCATCATATAATTGTCCTACAGGCATTCTTTCAAAAGGATTATAATGTAATATTTTAGTTTTATCTAAAAATTTAGATAATACTTGATTATATTCTGGAAAATAACTCATTAATTCAACTAATATAACACCAATTTGAAATGATTCAACTGTTTGTATAATTCTAAATATTATTTTATCAAAAGGTTTATATTTAATTAATTTAATTAAACCCACATATATATTATTGTTTGAAAATTCTCTTGTAGTATATAAGTTATTTAGATACAAGTATGGATATGTTTTATTTAAATCTTTTACATATTTTTTAATATATTTTCTTAATTCTCTAAAATCATTAACTGTTAATGTTTTATCCTTTAAAAATGATAATAAATATAAATCAACTGGAAAATAACTAAATATAAAACCACTTTTTTTAAAATGATATTGTAATAAATCATATTCCATTCCATTTAATTTATTAAATATTTCTTCAATAACTAATTTACAATTATAATTAAATGATAATCCAAAATCAATTAATCTAAAATTTAAATTATCTAAATTAGTCAAATCATTTACACCAGTTACAATATTATCTAATTTTATATCAAAATGAGCTATTCTATGTTCATGAAATATTTTCAATCCTAATAAAATTTTTTTAATTTGATGCATAAATTTATTACTATTATATGTTTTAAAATCATTAGGTTTTTCTATAATTTTTTTTAATAAATTTAAAAAATTATCACCTCCATTTTCATAAATTAATAAACCAAATGGTTTATTAATAAAAGAACATTTTTCAAGATTTGGTATATCCATAACTTTAGGTATACATAAATGTGGTGCACCTATATGAAAAAACATATCTTTATCAATTTCATCTACATTAATATTTTTATATGCTTTTAATTCTTTATCTGCATCAGAATAATTCATTAATTTAGAAATACCAGTTAAGCATCTCTTGTCAGAACATTGTGTATGATCACATTTTAATGGTGGTGAATATACACAACCATATGAACCAGTACCGATCAATTTACTAGTATTACCTTTAACCATATCACCATATGGATTCCCAGCTATTTGGTTTTTTAATTTTAAATATTTATATTTCATGATTGTATATTTATTCTCAATAGATAATTTATTCATATAATTATATGATAAATAATTTATAATAACAAATTATTACAAATTATTTTTATAATTAGCTTATGATTATTATAATATATGAAATAATTTATATATATAATTATATGTTAAATAATAATAATTTTTATAAATATTTAGATTTTATAGATATAATATATTGGATTAATCTAGATAGGTCTAATGATAGGAAAAAAAATATGGAAGAATTATTAAGTAAGTTTAATATTAAGAATGAACGTATAACAGCAGTTGATGGTAAAAATATGAAACCAGATGATTTTAATAAATACATAGTTAATCAACAAAATAATATATGTTCAAATTATGAATATGCTTGTTTATTATCTCATTTAAATACAATATTAAAATTTAGTCAATCTAAATATAATTATGCTTTAATTTGTGAAGATGATATATCTTTAGATTTTGCAAAATATTGGGATAAGTCAATTTCTAAAATAGTAAAAGAAGCACCATCTAATTGGGATATTATTATGTTATTTAGCACATTTCATCAAGATGTTAAAGATGATTTTACATTAAAAACACCTAAAATTAATGTATATGGAGCTGGCGCATATTTAATTTCTAAAGCAGCTGCAAATAAAATAATAAATAAAATATATAATAATAATAAATTTACATTATTATCAAATTTAACATGTGAATCGGATAATTATATATTCGGTTTAGTTAATACTTATATTTATAAATATCCTTATTTTGTATCTAAATTATCTAATGATAGTACAATTCATTCAGAGAATTTAGAAAAACATAAAAAATCTTATTATAAGGCTCAAAAATATTGGGAAAGTAAAAATAATTATAATTATCATTATATTTTATTTTTAATTGGATTTATTATATTATTTTATATATACTATAAGAGTATTAATACCGCCGGTCATAAATATTGATAAAAACAAATATTATACTAATATATTAATATATTAATGAATAATTATATTACAAAAGAAGGTTATATTATTAAAAAAAGTATTAATAATAAAGACTTAATTAATGATATTAAGAAAGAATTAACTGTAACACCTCATTTAGCATTTAAACATAAAAATTTAAAACCTTCTGCATTTAAAGTATATCAAGAAGGTGAAAATCATATAAGTGTTCCTAAATTTTATGGAGTAAAAAAATTTGGAGAACCAAAAATAGATAAGATGGAAAAAGGTGCTGATGTTAATTTGCAATTCCTAGGTGATATGAGAGAAATTCAAAAAGGTATCGTTAAAACTACAATTGAACATATGGATAAAAATAAAGGTGGTTTAATTTGTGTTGGTTGTGGTTGGGGTAAAACTGTAATGGGACTTAATATTGCTTGTCATTACAAGAAGAAAACATTAATTATAGTTCATAAAACATTCTTATTAAATCAATGGGTAGAACGTATTCAACAATTTACAAATGCTCGTATTGGTATTATACAGCAAAATAAAATAGAAGTTGAAGAGAAAGATATTGTTGTTGGTATGTTACAAAGTATTGCTAAAGATAAATATGATACTGATATTTTTATGGATTTTGGATTGGTTATTTTTGATGAAGCACATCATGCACCATCCGAATATTTCTCCAAAGCGTTACCTATTATTAATTGCAATTATACATTAGGATTAAGTGCAACACCTAAAAGAGCAGATAAAATGGAAAAAGTATTATTTTGGTATTTAGGAGATATTGCTTATCAAGCACCTCCAAACGTAAATAATAATGTTAATGTGAAAGCATATAATTATGATGTTAAACACAAAGATTTCAAGGAAGCACGTGTTCGTTTTGGTGGTGATATTAATCGTCCTAAAACAATAAATCGTATTACAAGTATTCCAGAACGTAATCAATTTATTATAGATATTATTAAAGAAGTTATGGAAGAACCAGAAAGAAAAATATTAATTTTAAGTGATCGTATTGAACATTTAGAAGTTTTAAAGAAAATGATTGATGAAATTGATATGTGGTCATGTGAATATTATATTGGTGGTATGAAACAAAATAAATTAGATGAATCTGCAAATGCAGATATTATTTTGGGAAGTTATGGTATGGCATCAGAAGGTTTAGATATTCCAGCATTAAATACATTAATTTTAGCAACACCACGTCGTGAAGTTGAACAAGCAGTTGGTCGTATCACACGTCGTGCAGATCATCCAGTTCAACCGTTAATTATTGATATAGTTGATATGTTACCAAGTTTCACAAATCAGGGTATATATAGAAGAAAATTCTATAAAAAATTACAATTTAATATAGAAGTTTATGAAGTTGAAAATAGTAAAATTGTTGCAAAAATAGATTTAAATAATACTGTAGATATAAGTGAAATAAAAACAGCTAAATTAGATATAGACGCAGTTGATTTTATTGATGACTAATAATAGATTAAATAAAATTTTTATAATAATATATAATTTATTTTTTTATAAATATATTATATATGCAAGTTTGTAAAAGAGTTTATTTAGATATGATAATTAAATATATAGTTATATTGGGTGCAATAAATTGGGGTGTTGTTGGTTTATTACGTATTAATTTAGTGGATAATGTTTCATTTTTATTAAATAAAAATGTAAATCATATAGTCTATACAATAATTGCAGCATGTGGTGTTTATTTATTATTAAATCGTAATACTTATTTACCATTTTTAGGTGAAGCTGCTTTCCCAGTTCCATTAGAAAATAAAGAACCTGTCCAAAAAGGAGAACAATTATCTGCTGAATTAACAGATTTACCACCAAATAAAAAAGTTATTTACTGGGCAAGCAATCCAGCATCTTCAACTTATAATAATCCAGTAGATGCATATGGTAATTTTGAAAACCAAGGTGTTGCAACATCTGATAAAGATGGTAAAGCTACTATAATATTTAATAATCCAGGAAAATATAAAGCAAATGGTTCAGTATTACCTTTACATGTCCACTATAGATATTGGACTGAATATGGTTTAACAAGTGATGTAAAGACTGTTAATATATAAATAATAATATTAATATTATGTGGATAGCAATTAGTGGTAAAATGGGAACTGGTAAAGATTATATTATTAATAATATAATTAAACCATATATAGAGGGTGAATTAAAAAAAACTTGTTTAATTATATCTTTTGCAGATATGATTAAAATAAATTTAATGGTTCATCATAATAAATCTTTAGAAGAATTATATCAAGACAAGTTTTCTCATAAAACACCAGAAATAAGACAATTATTACAAGAAGAAGGAACTGAAAAAGGTCGTAATATATATGGAGATGATATATGGATTAAATATTTATATAATTGGGGATTATTACATAAAAGTAGAGGAATTGATTTTATATTAATTCCTGATTTAAGATTTAAAAATGAATATAATTTTTTAAATAATTTAGGTGCAATTATATTTAGAATAAATGCGCCTAAAAGGAATGAAATTAGATTAAGAAAAGAAAGTTCTAATGATGAAGAATATCAAAAAATTAAAAATCATATTTCTGAAATTGATTTAGATTCAATAGAGTTTGAGAATATAATTAATAATGATATTACATAAAAATAACATCATCTTCTTCATCAATATAATACTCATTAATTTGTTTACTACTAAATGGTATATAACAAATAGCACATATGAACATAGCTACTTGAATGTATAAATAAAAATATAAAACATTATTTTGATTAGTATCATTATTATCTACGATTGTGTCCATTATTAATATTATTAATATTATATTAATATTTTTTTATATAAAAATATAATATTAATAATATTAATAATGAATTTTGAACCTAAAGACATTGTATTAAAAAATCCTGCGCTTCGCGCGAAAAAATTAGAAAATGCTCCTAAAAATACTCATGTTTATGAAACAGCTTCTGGTAAAAAAATATCTGATGATGATGAATTACCTGTATCTGATAAAGTAGGTATTGATATTGGGAAGCAAATTATGCAAGCACGTTTAGCTAAAAATTTAAAACAAGTTGATTTAGCAAAACAATTAAATATGACTCCTGATGTTATTCGTGATTATGAAAATGGTTCTGCTATTCGTAATAATGCAGTTTTAAGTAAAATTAAAAGAACATTAGGTATAAAGTAAAAATTGATTATATTTATTATTAATTATTAATAAAATATTAATGGAAAATAGTCATAAATATTGGACAGAAAATGAAGAACAAATATTAATAGATTTATATAAAGATAAAAAACCAATTAATGAAATTTCAAAAATATTAAAGAGAAGTTCTCTAGCAATTAATGCTAGATTAATCAAATTAAATATAAATAATGATTCTTCTAATAATAAAGAAATATTAGAAGAATTAAAAGAAATTAAAAATGAATTAAAACGATTATCATTTATTATTGAAAATGAATGCGTACATAAAAATTATGCATGGGTTTAAATGATTTTATGTGATAAATATATGGACCATATTTAAATCTTTAATTGCTATATACATTGCAAATTTAATCGAATTTAAAATATTAATTTATTTTTTAATCATGTCCAAAGCATTTCAGATTAAGTAAAATTTGTCGTTTATTAAATGTTAAATTGAATAAATAATATATAAATTATATATATGTTATTGAATCATAGATTGAATGGTGGTGGAAGATTTGATTTAACTGGAAAAGAAAGACTTGCTTATTTATGGAGATGTGATAAAATTACTTGTAAATGTAAAGTGCAAACTGATTCTGAAATAGGTATAAGTGGTAATTTAGTTATATTATTTGATTTTGTTAAAAAAGTTATAGAAGGTTCTAAAGCCGCGGATAAAAAAAAATATTTAGATTTATTAGATCAAATTCAAACTAAAAAAGCTCCATTTACAGTTAAAATATTAAATTTAAAATCATTACAATGTGTTATATTAATGACAATGTTATTAATTGAAACAGAAAAAATAGCTGATGATAAATTAATGGCTTCATATCCACCTCAATTTAAAATAAAAGATTTATTTAAAAGTTTGATTACTGGAAATTTATGGTTAGATTTAGATAAATTAGAAGCAGAATGTTTAAAAGAAAGACAATTAAAACAGTTACCTAAAAAATTTCCTAGACCTACTGATTTTATGGAAATATTGAAAGGAACAACACCAGTTGAATATTGCGATGATATAATAGATGTTAGATTAGCAGTATTATTAGGAGAATTATCATTAGAAGAAATAGTTGAATCAGAATTAAATTTTGTTCATTTATTAGGTATAACATCTGAAATGGAATGGGCAGATGGTAGATTATATACTCCATTTGAATTTCTTCATCATGATTTAGTACATGCAGAAAATATTACTAATAGTGTTAGTCCTTCTTTAATTAATAGAATTTCAAACTTATATAAACATATTAAAAGTAAAAAAACAGAATTAGGAAAAAAATATCATGATTTTATAATAATTTTATTTTTACTTGTTCATGAATCTTTTAATATAGGAGAAGTTTTTTCAATGAAAACAATTCCTACTATGGCTGATGTATCAGCCGGTTCATCTTTTATAGATACAGTTGATAACTGGATGAATCCTAAATTTTTTGGAGGATTATTACCACCAGAAATTCAAGGTAAAAGGGATCAAATTATACCATATTTAAATACTTCATTGAAAGATTTATTTGAATTGTTAAAAAAATTTGAAGAGAAGAAAGGTGGAGGTAATACATATTATACTAAATATATGAAATACAAGAATAAATATACACAGTTAAAAAACCAAATCCAAAATCAATAATTAAATAACACCACGAAATGATTTTCTATGATAAATAGATGCTCCATATTTTTTAATTCCATCAAAATGTTTAACAGTTGGATATCCCATATTAGATGATAAAGAATATTTCTCATCTAAAGTTGGGTCAATTGTTATTAATTCTTTTATATGCATATCATGATATTCTTTAGCTATAATACTAGCTGCTGCAATTGAATAATATTTACTATCACCTTTAACAATACTTTCTACATTATAATTTTTAAATTTCTTTTCCCATCCAGTCCCATCAATAATTAAATGCGATAAATTTAAATTTTCATTGTATTTATTACCTTTGGATATTAAGTCTTGAATTGCTCTATCCATTGCTAATTTAGTAGCATTTAAAATATTAATACTATCTATTTCTTTTTCATCCGCATAACCAACACCCCAATATTTAATATTATTTTTAATCCAGTCTAAAGCAATTGCTCTTTTTTTAGGTGTTAATTTTTTGCTATCATTAATTAAATCAAAATCTTTATCATTGTCCCAAATTACAGCACCTGCATAAACACGACCAATTAATGGACCGCGTCCTGCTTCATCTAAACCAATTTCATTAATAATATTTTTAAATTTGTTCATTATAAATAATTATGAAATAACATTTATATCACTTACATCACTAATATCATTGATATTAGAAATGGTTTTTTTTATATAATCAGGTTCTATAAATATTAATACACCAAGACTAACTAAAATACCTAGAATTAATACTAACATTCTATATCTCATTATTTTATTATATTCATTTTGTTTATCATCATCTAAATTACTAATTAAATTATTAATTTGGTAATCAGTATATTTTGTATATATTAAATAAAATAATGTAGATATTATATAAATTATTAAAATACCTCTAATAACTTGATTCATAATATTAATTTATAATTATAAAAAAAAATTTTTTAAACTAAATATAATTAATCATTATTAGATTAATTATATGATGCTGAGCATATTGGACATTTTTTATTATTTCGCAACCAAGGAGTAATACATTCCTTGTGAAACATATGTCCGCAAATTCCTTTATCTAACACAGATGTTGTATTATTATCAATAGCATATAGACTATCGCAATTTAAAGATTGACGACAAATAGTGCATTCTGTATTTTTATCCATAATATAAGACCATGATGTAATATAGTTAATTTTATTGATAGTAATAAAATTTGATGACATTATTTATTAATAACCTAAGGTAATTTATAAATAAATATATCAATTTTTATGGCTTTATGAAATTATTTTTAGTAATTTCATAAATTTCCATAAACACGATTGGTATAGTTAGAAAAAGTAGAAATTTTTCTAACTCCCAATCAATTTTTATGGGGATAAACAACTGGTTTATGAATCAGAGCTAATATCAGTTAATGATTCAGATGAAGTTACTGTTGTTTCATCAGATGAATCTAAATTTCCAAGGTCTTCTAAATCTTCATCATTTGCTTTTCTTGAGCGACGTTTTTTACCACCTAATTGATTAAATAATCTTTCAATATCTTCTGTGTTTTGAATTTTTTCAATATCTGTTGTGCTAACTAAATCATCATTTCCACCATTTAATTCATCAATTTCTCTTTCTAATTCATTTGTTAATTCATTATTATGCTCTTCATAATGTGAATCATTATGATTATCATATTCATTACCTCCAGATAATTCATTATCAGTAGTTAATTCATTATTGTTATCATATGATAATTCTTGAATATAATCTTCATTTGGAGTATCAGATAATGTTAACATTTCATAATCATTAAAATTAGTTAAGTTTCCACCAGTTTGTTGATTTTCAAATGTAGGTGTTTCTGTTAATATAAATTCTTGAACATCAGTCGATTCTTCTATTTCTAAGTTATTAATACTTGCTAGTCTTTTTTTTAATTCTTGATATTTTTGTTTATATTTTAAATATTTTTGTTCGTAAGACATATATTATATATTAAATATTAGATATTTTTTTAAGAGAATATTAATTTAACGGCTTTATAATATGTATAGTAATAATTTAATCTTATTTATATAAATAATTTATTATGTTTTAATAAGATTAAATTATTATTTTTATACTTAAAATTAATAATTTAATATGTTAAAAAATTATAATATTATATCTATATTATTGGGAAATGATAATGCAACATTATATGGTATTAAAAATGATATTATGATTATTTATAATTTATTTTATAAATTTCATAAAAAACATATTGATGTTGGTAATTACAATTGGTATGAACCTAATATTTTTATAAATAATAATCTTAAAATTAAAAATATAATAGATTTTATTTTGGAATATAGACATATTGAAAATTTAATTATTATTATATATTTTTCTGGACATTCAAATACAAATGGAAATATAAAATTTTATGATGAATTTGTTAGTGCTAATAATATTATTAATTCTATAAATATTAATCTATATAAAAAAACGCAGATTTATTTTATAATTGATAGTTGTTTTAGTAAAAATTTTATAATTCATGATTTATGTAATTATAAAAATATTATTAAAGTATCTTATTTAGTTAGTTGTTTAGAAAATGAATATAGTAAAGAAATTGAAATAGATTACGATGAAAATTTATTTAAATATAAGAATATAAATATTAATTCTTCTTCAAAATTAGTAGCAAGTATTTTTACTTTTTATTATATAAAATTATTATATAGAAGAGACATTACAAATATTAATGACTTTAAAAATATTATAAATGATAAACTATGGAAGATGATTTCAAATAATTATAATCAAACAGCTTATTATAAAGAAATATCATAATAATAATTCTCATATTATAATAATGGCAGATAGATGTGCACCTAGTAAAACCTTTACTCAAGGTTCGTGTTTTACTTATGATAATTTGGTTACTATTGCTGAAGAATATAATAATACCTATAATGATAAAATAAAATTATCCAGTGATAAAAAAGAATTATTAAGAGAATTAACGCATAAAATGAAAAAACGTTATTCATGTACTGACCAATTATGTTGGATGCGTTCTAAAGTTGTTAAAAACACAAAAGATGATGATATTTTAAAAAATACATTTAGACCAAATGGACCTAAAAAACAATTTGAATGGTTAAGTACTACTGATATTAATAAAGTAATGGAACAATATGAATTTAAACATAAAGATTTTTTATTTTTAGGAGCTTTACCATATGATTTTGAAGAATTACCTATATATAAAATGAATGAATTAGATTTAGATGAATTAGCTGAAGATAAAATAAGTAAAATAGGAGCAGTTATTAATTTAGACACACATGATATGTCTGGTTCTCATTGGGTTGCTTTATATATTGATACATTGAAGCGTGCTATATATTTCTTTGATAGTTTTGGAAAAAGACCTGGCAGAAGAATTAGTATATTTATAAGAAAAATACTAGCTCATATGCATAAGAGTAAAAATTTTGATGCAAATGATTTTATGAGTAAATATCAAGATTCTGATAAATATGATATTAGATTTAATAAAACACAACATCAATTTAAAAACAGTGAATGTGGGGTATATAGTATGAATTTTATTATTAGACTTTTAGGTGGTGAAACATTTGATGAAATTGTTAATAATATTACAAATGATGATAAAATGAATTCATGTCGTAAAAAATACTTTAAAAATACTAATTTTTAGCTTTCTTAACTGCTAAAACTATTGTTACTATCATATATATTAACATAGCAACTGAACCTACTACGGAAGCAACTATTATAATTATTTTTAAAGTCTTTTTATTATAATTTTTATATGGTGGGACTACATATCCACCTGTAGTTGTTGGTATTATTTCTGGTGCTCTAGTTGGTATTACAGGAGTAGGAAGTGTAGGAAATGATATTGGAGGACCAACAGGACCTGCTGGCATAGTTCCAGATGGTATACCAGCTGTTCCACATGTTTGATTATTATTTAGAATACTTTTATCTTGAATATTAATATTTTTGAAATCTGAAATATTTATACATAAATTTTGAATATTTTTCTGATATATTTTGCTATATGAAGTTAATTCTTCACATTTTTGATCTAATAATTGAACTATTGTGTCATCATTAAAAGATCTTATCGGCTCTTGATTGTCTTTATTATATAAAATAGGAGTTTTAACTTTTCTTAATAATGAATTTTCACAATTACAATCCATATATGAATTATCAATATTGTAATTTGTAGGTCCGTATGCTATTTGAGAATCAGAATTATATATTTTACTTCTATCGTCTCTTACATGTTTGCAAAAACTATCTCCTGTTTTATCATCACTTCCATGATATAAATTATAACATGCGTTTGTTGAAAATGACCATCCACCTAAAGGAGATGGAGTAATAGCATAGTTAGTAGTATCTGTTGCATTTTGATTAAATATACATTTATTTTCTAAATTATTTGTATTTTCAAATATTTTTATTGAAACATTAGTATGTGGTGATCTTATACCAACAGATGGTAGTCCAAATGTATTCCCTTGACTATCTAATGCCAATGTAGTTGATGCGTCAGCTGCTACTATACCTACAAAATTATTTTTATCATTTACATCTTCAACTAATGTAGGAAAAGATAACGCCATATGTGTTTGATTTGTACAACATGCTCTTTTCTTTAATAACATTTGATTAGGTATTAAAGGTTTGTCTTTACCATAATTTAACCCATCATCGTAATTCTCTAATGCCCAGGCATTGATTAAATCTGCTATTTTTGAAGGTTCTATTGTTCTGTCTGGTGATGCTATAGCATTGCCCATATTATATATATTAATTCCTAGAAATATTTATAATATTTGGTACAAAATAAAAAAATATCTAGATAAAATTTCTAATAATTATTATATATTATGGGTGGTAAAATATCCAATAGACAAGATATTGAAAATTTAATTAATACAAATGTAGAACTTGTTAATAAACAAGTGTTTAATATAATGAATGAAGTGACACAAGATGTTACATCTAATATTGTAAATAATCAAGTTGCTACCAGAAAAAGCACTGGTGCTGCTTCAAATACAACTATTATTAAAAGAATGACTGTTAGAAATGGCGGTCTTGTTGATCTTCAACAAAGAACTGAATATCAAGGATGGGCTGACGCATTAATTACAGTTAGTTCTGATACAAATAAATTAGCAGATATGTCAGCACAGATTGCAAGTGAAATATCAAGTAAATTATCACAAAATATTGATTTACAAAATGATTTAAAAGCAGCAAATGCTATTGAAAAAGAAAAGAAAGTAGATGGAGAAATAAATAATATGCTCAATCAATTAGGTAACGCATTAGATAACTTAACTTCTTTAGGCGCAAGCAAAGACAATGATATAATTATTAAAAATACAATTATGAATACTATTAGCCAAAGTAATTACTATGAATCAAATTTTGACAACGTAGTTAAGAATTATGTTACATCAAATGTTACTAATACATTATTAAATAATTGTTTAGATTCAACAGCATCATTTAATCAACTTGATATAACTGATTTGGTTGTAGATGGAGGCACATTACTATCTAATCAACAAGCACTTTTAACAAACTTCTCATCATGTTTAATTAGTAATATGGCAGTGAATACAGATATTCAAAAAATGGCAAATGATATGAAAAATAAAGCATCACAAGAAACAACAACTGATGTAACACAAAAAAATACTATGGAAGTTACTAATTCTATTAAAAACTTAGAAACACAAACATCTATTATTAGTGAAATGTTAAATACTATTATTTATGTAGTTGCTGCTATCGCCATTATTGGATTTATTATATTAGTTGGTGTTCCTGGAACAGATGCACTTAAAAAACCAATTGTTGCATTATTTAGTAAAATTAAAAAAACACCACCAGGTGCAGTAGCAGAAGTTGTTAAAGGAACAACTGGAACTGCATCGGAATTAGCAGAAGCAGCTTCTAAAGGATTTAAATATTTTAGTTATCAATAGACATAATTTCAATTATAAAACTTAAATTATAATTAATACTATTAAAATTATATAGTTGATTGTCTTCTGTATAAAATTCTAACATCAAATTATTTAATGAAATGTTATTAAATCCAATATTAATTATACTAGAACCATTAAAATTTAATATTCCAACTGGTTTATCTTGATAAATATTTCTAATATATAAATATAATTTATTTATATGTCTGATATCATATATTCTATCTGCTATTAATGTTAATACGTAATTATTATTTATATTATCAAACCCTAATTTATTTGTAAAACTATTATAAATTACTTGAAATGGGGTTTCATTGTCTTTACTCTTAATTATTATTTTTTCTTCTATATTTGTTACAAATATTAAATCATTATTTTCATTTAATTTCATTAACAAATTATTTATATTATAATTACCTTTTGGTATGGTAAGCTTTTTCTCATTATTAATATCGGTCGATAATTTATATATTATATATGAATCATCTAATATGTTATATAATGGAGGTGGTAAATCATAACTTACTAATTTAATATTTGTTACATTATTTATAGGATTAAATTGATAATTATATTTAGATTCCTTCTTGCTTATCTCTAATTGTAATTGTTCAGTAAATGTTTTTTTTTTATTCATTAAAAAATCATTTTCTTGTTTTAACATCATAATTGTATTTTGCATTTCATTCATTTTAGAAATTAAATCTTGATATTGATTATTCATTTGAGATGGCATCTGCTGTTGATGCATCTGGGATGCCATCTGATGTTGATGCATTTGTGGTGGCATTTGCTGTGGCATTTGTGGCGGCATTTGCTGTTGATGCATCCCAGATGGCATCTGTGGTGGAATTTGTGGTGGCATTTGCTGTTGATGCATCCCAGATGGCATCTGTGGTGGCATTTGCTGTTGATGCGGCATTTGTGGTGGCATTTGTGGTGGCATTTGTGGTGGCATTTGTTGTTGATGTGGCATCTGCTGTTGAGGTGGCATCTGTTGATTATAGTCATTACGTGGATTTTGAGCGGATGTAAACATATTAATGACCGAAGGTCTATTATTAGTATCGTTATTAAACATAGTATTGATATTATTGTAATCACTTCTATTATTTTGAACAGGAGCATTTGGTGTCATATTTCTTTCTGATTCTAATTGTTTTAATCTATCCATTGTTGACATTTGTTCAGTATATTTACTTTTATCACTAGAAGGAACAGATGAACTAAAATTACTATCTAAATTATCACTGAATCCTAATAATGGTTTTGAATCAGGTAGTTTACTTGAAGGGATATCCATTTGATTTGTTTTTCCAACTTTTTGTGGTTTTAAGAAATCAGGTAATTCAGTTGGTTTAGGTCTTTCTTGTGTAGCACGTCTTGAATTCTCAATTTCTTGTAATCTAGTATTAATATCATCGGTTGCTTTCTTCATAAAATCTGCACTCATTGCTGGTGGTGCATTTCCTAATACTTGTCCGGCAGATGATTTAAATGAACTTGGTCTATCTGCACCAGGAATAGGAACTGGTTTTTTTATACTATTAAATGTTCGTTCATTTTGTCTATCATTAGATATTTTATTTAGAGTATTATTATCTTTATAAAATTCAGAAGCTTGTTTAATAACAATATCATTATATTGTTTTTTAACAACACTTAAATTATTTTTATTAATTTTTTGTAATTCAAGAGTTTTAAAAACTCTTTTCATAATACTAATTATTTGGTTGATTAATTCATCTTTTTGTTGTTTATTTAAATTTACTAAATTGTTAGTAATCGTCATATTTTTAAAAATATTTATAGTGTTTTCTTTTGATAAAAAATCATTTATAATAAAATTTTCACTCATTATTAAAAAATAATATATTTCTTTAACTTATGAACGATTTTCGTTAAACATTTATTTGAATATAAAATAAATACAAATTATTTATTTTATATAATTATTATAGTGAATAAATGGTGTTATTATATCTTTGATTGTGATGTGATGTGATGTGATGTGATGTGATGTGATGTGATGTGATGTGATGTGATGTGATGTGATGTGATGTGATGTGATGTGATGTGATGTGATGTGATGTGATGTGATGTATAAA
>JACCDO010974702.1_pt1 | contig 21380 bp, 7 predicted proteins | sample 7446101 | NCBI WGS metagenome assembly JACCDO01 (sample SAMN15323440, study PRJNA562643) | freshwater metagenome | isolation source: river surface water | place: USA:Blue River Watershed | collected 2017-08-16
AAAGACTCATCGACACCCATTTACACAATGCCACCTCTCCCCCCCCCTTTTTTTTTTTTTTTTTTTTTTTCGAAATTAGCACAACTGAAGATAGATAGAGTAGAATGGCACCGAAACGAGGCTTGACACGCCCTGCGTTGGCAATTGAGAAGGCTCCAAAGCAGGTAAAGCAGGAGGAGAAAGTGCTCGTCAAGCAGGTCAGCAGCGCAGCCACCGCGACGGGTAATAGAGTGATAGATGCCACGTCCAAGCTCATTAAGATCTTCTCCTACCTAGACACGGTGCTGAATGCGTTGGAGCGCAGAGATATCCCAGGGGTGTGGGAGAAGGTCAAAGACGGCGTCGAAGCTATGCTTAGAGGTACTGGTGCGGCATTTTCATTGAGTGACTTTGCCACTATTTTAACAATATGTCCAACGGCATATAAGATCGAATGGAAAGACGTTCCGAAAGATCCCGAATCACAAATTGATTTATACTTATGTATCTCCATCGCACCAATGACTACAGCTAATGAACCAAGTGGGCCTTCAAGATCCTTATTATCGGAGACTAGGATTGACATTTTTCAAGAATTATTATATCAAAAATTAAATCAATTAAAGTCAACTTTACCTGCAGGTAGTGCAGTTACGATAGCGCCTGATGCATCCGTTATTCCCGAGAGGCCTGTTCGAGCAGCAACCGAAATTAACGCAAAGAATAGTATTCCTGAGAAGATAAAGAGTCGTGAATCGGAAGCAATGGATGTGGCTAATGAGACTGTCAATTTACATGATTTGGCAATAGCAAGGGGGAAGCTGAAGATGATTGAGGACGAGCAGTACCAGAAGCAGCGTCGCTACGATATCAAACTAGAGCGGGTTCGCTCCCTGACCTCACTATGTGATGTGCTGCGCACCGCAGCTCGAGCGAAAGGCAGAATTGTCTTCCCTCTGAAAGAGTGCATTGAGCAGTACACGCTGCAGTTCAACATCACAAAAAGCGAGTTTTCTACCCGATTAAAGCTGATTAACGACGCGGTGCCGGAGTTCTTGTGCATTATTCCAACGAACCAGCGGGTGCCAGTTGACACCCTTCGCATCAACCTGGATGCACCCTATGCGACTGTGCGAGCTAAGTTGAGTGATAGAAATAGCTTCAAAACATACTTAGAAGACGAGAAGTAGATGTAGAGTGAGGGTGTGAGTGAGTGAGTCGGCAGTATATACATTGTAAGATATTTGTTCTATTTTATTTACATAATAATATTATACATAAAGATATTTAACTAGTAGTGCATAGTAAACACACTCCTCTCAATATCCAGTGTAACGGCTTCTGCTCCAAGCTGGGCAGTGTCACTGTGAATATTAAGTACTTATCAGTTCTGGTAGGATACTTGTACACTGGACATTCATAACCACCGAATGGACCGTAGTCACTGCTCGATGCATTGCCCTTTTGCTTCGCTTTGCTCACCGCGGAGACTAAAATCACTGGTAGCGCAGAAAACAGCTTTTTATTCTCACTTTCAACAATGCTACCACCACCCCACGCGGCTCCATCCATGAAGAGACCGTGGACATACACGCCCTCTCTAGGGGCATGTTTCACATTCTCTGCGGTGGATATATCGGTGACCTCGCTATGCATGACCACGCTATCTAACGCCCAACTATCACCTTTATGTGAGCGAGCAATTTCTTGTTGCACCGCAGTCAAAAAGCCTTGAGGATTGAAGAAACCAGCCATCCAGAAGGAGTTTAGTCTTCCGTCATTCAACCATGTTCGATACTGTGTATCGCGCGATATGAGGCCACTGTACCAAAGTCCTAAATTGGGTGCCATCCATGATAGCTCATCGCCAGCAGGAGAAAACAACCATAACTTAGGCACTCTAGCATCGAATACAGCGTTTATACTATCCATGATCTCACCGGTGACTACTACCTCGCCTCTGATAGCTTGCATTACTATCTCTAACGTGGCCCGTACCTTGTCAATTGCAAGCTGAACTCGCTGGACTTCTTGATACAAGAATATATTCAACGGCTGTTCAAACCCACCTAGTAATGCAATCTTCTCCTCGTACTCATCTTCAATATAATCGGGTGGAATCGTGCCACTTAACTCTTGACATTTCGCCAACACAATCTCCTCTCTTGTCTTCCCGCCACTCACCGCGCCGGTCTGCTTGGGTTGCGTCTCTAAAATGGTATCAAGCAATTGAGTCACTTCTTTAAAACGGAATGTAAGATCCGCATTAGGGTGCAGTCCCAACACTTCCGGGGAATCAATCTCTGGCACTTTGGAGATAAAGGAGAGGTACTCCTCCATCTCACTGCCGTTAGGGATGCGGTAGCTGAAGTTGTTTGGAATACGGTTGATAGGATGCTCCGGGTTGAACGTGAACGAAGGCTGTAGAGTGTGTCCTGCTAACCAGGCCTCCGTGTAGGCAGCAAACAATCGACGATCAAAATTATCCGTGATTCTGCCACCATATTGCACCTCACCAACCATGTATTGCACGGTGGACCATGACAATGTCGAGAATTCCAAATGCTTTTCTAAAAACATGATTGAGGCATTCAAGTCGCCGTCATTGTACTCGTAAGGAATGCACCAACCAAGTGGACCGAATTTACGTCGCTCTTGCACCACCGAATGATTGAAGCAAAGCGCGAAGAGAAGTGTGCGCCATACTGATGAGTCGATGCGCTCCAGGCGATCTTGGTCAACGATGACGGTGTAGGATCGCAACAAGCCAGCACGCAGGCCTTTAGGAGGCTCATTGGTAACTTTGGTTGACATTTGTAATAACCCAATAGAGAATTTGGGGTGTGGTTCAGTCGTGATGAATAGACGGAAATCAGGATTACAGCCACTGTCTTGGTGGCGTAGCTTCAGCAATAATTCCTCCAACGAATCAATGAAATCTAATCCTAAGTGACAGTTTTGCAACAGCACCCAGGATCCATTGATAGTAGCAGTGTTGATGGCCTTCAACGCCACAACATCCTGCCCTTCACCCATGGACACGCATTCAATGTCCTTCCGTTTTCTCCTGGCTAACGTCTCGATCGTATCTGTAGGATCGGCACCGGCAGAGAGCAAGTAGATGACGGGAGTGGTTGCTTCCATCTCTTTTAAGATAGATTCAACGGTATCCGCCACGGGCTCGACATACCTTTGCCCCATCACAGGTAGCTTGGACCCACCAATATCAATGAAGTCCGATTTGCGTATGAAATCGATCACCGCAAGTATAGTGCGGTCTTCACGCAAGCAACGGACACATACTAAGCGATTAAAATTCTGGGTCACTTCCTCTTCACCAGTGAAGCGATTCTCGATGAGTGGAATAGGGTACTTCTCAGGCTCGTTATCCGCGAACCACGGCTTGAAAGCCTGTTCATTGCGCTCAATATCCTCAAGTAACGACTTGAAGTGTTGATTACTCTGCGACAGCTGCACCGCGTTCAACCACGACTCCATCGACAACCAGGCAAATGGTTTCGCTTTAACTTGATGCACATCAAGAGCACCACCACCTCGTAGGAATAAAGAAATATTTTTCGCTTCTAACTTATTGGCCGTCACTAGGATCTTGAACGTTACCATGAGTAAGAACGATAACTTATCACGCTCATACACACCACGATTGATGTAACGGTACACGATGTACGTCATGGAATCAATGATATTATTGACACGTTTTGATGCGAGATTCGCCTTCTCCGCGACGTCCATTGACTTATCAAATAGCTGTTGGAACTGGTCCAACGATGTTTGGTACATACAATTGACGCGAGATAAATCTACAATCGAGAAATACAACACAGATCCTCTGGTCGCTACAGGACGATATTGCTCACGCTTCTCATTGATATTCTTGCGCATGTCCGCAGCGGCTAGCAGCTTTTCTTTCACGTCAATACTCTTCGCTTTGGTATCTGCGAGCACGAGAATGAGCTCCTCGTCGTCTAACAGGTTGCCTTTATTCTCGGACAATCGTTCTAATAGCATTTGATCAAGCCGCAATAACGCCTTGGTGTTGCCGGTTACCTCCTCCAACACGTTCTTCAACGACTCTTCGAGTGAGCGTTGCTCTTTTTGAATGACGCGACCTAGTAGTTGGTCCTCTAGACCCTTTTGCGTTACAGTGAAATCGACTATAGTACACTTGCTTTGATCTTCAGGAGAGAAGTGAGGGTTTGGCAAACGAGTGACGAGGTACATCATGAAATCGTCATTGTAGTCGCACACTTTACCACTAACTGTTATGTATTTAGACTTCGCTTTTACTACGATTTGCTTCTCTAGAACAGGATACAACACAGGGTCCAATTCCTGTTCCACACCCGTGATGATGAGCGCCTTGCCTTCCGCGAGACAATATTCGATTTGCTCTCTAAATCGTGAGTTAGTGAAAGAGGTAACACCGAAATGCGGCATACGATTCTCCTCGTGGTTGCTGATCCAATTGATCGCTTGGCCTTGGGGGTCAATAAGCAGAGGGAATCTGGTGGATCTGGTGACCAAGATACCATTTTGGATGGACAATGAGTCAGTAGGCAATCCAGCCAAATTCCAGTCTCCAATGGTGCCGATGTCGGCTAGGAAATCCGTTAAATCGATATTGGATGAAAGAGGAATCTTGCGATCCTTCAAGTCTTTGGTGAACTTCTCGTTGATTAAGTACTCTCGGAAGTCTTGGTTGAACGGTCCGCAGTATGCAACAAACGCACACGCCAGTGCCACATCACCTACTAAGCGTTGCTTGATATTAGCAAACTCATCACGGTCTGATGTCCATCGCTGACGCTCACCACTCAATCCAGAGATCAATGACGTAGCCTGCTCCATTCTCTTACGGGTATTCGCTGCATTTTGTTCAATCATTTTTTTAGCAAGTAATTGACGATCGAAATCATTTTGCAGCCCCGCCAGGACCTCCTGACAAGCCTTCAAGCGTGATTCGGCTTTGAATAACTCGTGTTGCGCATCTTGTAGCTTGGCTTCTGCTAGTCGCAGGGCTTCTAACTTAGGTTTAACTATCTTACTCGCTTCGTGGTAGTCCGCCATTGCACGACACCACACACACAGTCCTTCGGCCGCCTTGGATGCGTTCTTAGCAGATGGCGCATTGAAACCCTCCAGCTCAATATAAGGAAGCATCAGCTCAATGGTCTCATCATTAATGAAATCCTTTTCAACTTTACTGAATTGCATGATTGCTTGCAAGAACCTGGTGTCTGCCAATATTCCTTTCTGGACGAGCGTGTACGAGTCCTTCACGAAGACGAAAGTCTTCTTATCCTTACCCACACCGAGGGTGACCTCACTTGGCTCAACTTTATTCAATGGTGCCATTTTTAGAAGACTGACGCAATCAAATATGAGCTTGATGATATCACTTGGCTTTCCTAATTTCTTTAATTCATTAAGATCGTTAGGCTTGATACTGTTGACTGCGCGCTCTGCCTCATCAACGAATGGTTGTGCTTTAGCTAAGTCTTCTTCTGCATCTGCTTTCTCATTAGCTATTCTTTCCGCATCTGCTTGACACGCTTCCTTAATCTTACTAACAGCGTCAGCTTCCTTCTTGGCTTCCATACTACTGACCTCCAGCTTACTCAACATAACGTTGGTATCTTCCTCTGATTTCTTCAACTTTATTTCTTCCTGCGCTAATACAATTTTCATTTTCTCTACATCTTTTGCACCAGAGGCAAGCTTTTCTAGACCAATTTCTACTCTGCTTGCTTTCACCACAATCTCCTGCGACTTGATGGCGTACATCGATGAGTAATCGGCCAGGAACTGCAAGAAAGACTTGGGTGTTTGGTACACATAACGACGCATTTTAGCAAAGTATTCCTCACATGCATCAACTACTAGCTTATGCACCAGACCCATGTGCACAATCAGTTCACTTCGCACTGCTTGCGTACAATCGAGTGTCATGTCTTTAATATACCCTTCACTCACTGCAACAAGCGCCTCTTTGGGCCAAGATAAGAACCAATCAATAGTGCAACCTGCTATGATACCAGGAAATTTACGTGCCCGTTCAGGGAATTTGGCGCTGACGGGAGAGAATGACAGAACGATGTGCAGATTGCTGCGAACTCGGTCAATGAAGAAGCGCACTAGATTATCCGGCGTTTCGACGAAATTAGGCACTGTCTTCATAGCGATTGGACGCAACTCACTAGCCATAACTAGCAACTCGTCCTTAGGTATTAGATTGGCCACCTCACCGGTAGTGAGCATGGAGTTAATGACCTCGAGGAAGCTTTCATCTTTGATTTCTGCTTCGGTAAATATGAAGGTAGTCTTTTGGCCCAAGGATCCACAAGACTTGTACATCACGCGGATGTCATCCAACAGGTTATTCATGTTGTACGTCTTGGAGATGGTTATTTGGAACGTATGGAAGCCGGCACAATAAGATGCTAGTCGTGTTAATGACTGCTTACCAGATCCACCAACACCTACGAGTAGCATGCAACCCTTAGCCATGCCTAAACAGCGAGATATACGCATGACGTGCTTCATAGCGTCATCAAACAGGACAATATTCATCGCTTTGGCAGGAAATTGATCATTGTACTTGTGTAAAAACCCTTCGACTCTAGTGCGTAGCACTGAAAGCGCTGGACCTAATTCGTACACTTTTGGAGCTTCCGCCACAAGAACCCCGTCTTCGTCGTACTCATCATCGCGCAGGAAATCAACGAAATATGGATCTTCCGACTTGATTTCCTCAAACGTAAATGGCTTATCGTCTGCCTTCTTGACCGGAGCCTTGGCAGAGGCACCAGCATCAGGCTTCTTCTTTTGACCTGGCTTTGGAGGAGGGGCTTTCAAATTTGCAGCAGCTGCTGTGCCTGGATCACTCATTATTTCCTGTGTGACCACATCCAACTCGTTGTGGAAGGATCCTTTATCTGGCAACGTAGTCAACTTGTCAGAGAATACACGTTCACATTCGTGACGCCACAGCAACACCAAGATCTTGGCCGTGGGGATGGAGTCCTTCGGTGTTCTCAATATTCCTTGGAATACACGAGCTAGGTCCCGAAGGTTGAATGTGTAATGAAACTTGGACGGCGAAGGGAGCATCTTCTTGCGCATCCAAGTCCACAGCTTCACGGTCGTATTAGGCAATAAATCAACTATTTTACTAAAAAATGGTGATACACCAGCGAATCTACCGGTCATCATTTGCCCGTATATTTCGTTGATAGCCGTTACGGATGGCAGAATAATATTGAAAATGAAGAAGTGACGCTTCAATCGATTAGGAATATCTTGACGTCCACCACCTGGATGATTCATCGCACTGATGTACTGTAAGTCCTCGATATTCTTGGCATCACCACGCTTGTCTTTATCGAGGAAATAGCATCCAGCTGTTTCCACCAACTGCCGCATTAACTCTAGAGTGGGTTGATCGCCCCATACATTCTTCTCAGGCATGCTTAAGTCATCAACAAACACGGTCATCCTCTTGCCGGTGGGAGGACCGAAATTCTTACCTCCTCTCTTGTCCAACTCACTCTCTATGGTTGCTTGCAACATTGCAGGAGCCGTAGCAGAAGACAAACATACTTTCTTTATTCGCATATTTTCAATTCCTAAATTATCAAAGAATATTTGGGCTGTGGATGTCTTGGCAGTACCACTAGAACCAGTCATTAAGCAACCGCGACGACGCTTGTGTATCTGTCTAATGATGTACGAGGATCTGGCTGTCTCCATAGTTGGCACTAACATACTCGAGAAATCTGGGTTTTCAATGCTGGTAGGATACTCCCATAAAGGCGCCTTCCATCGCTCCCATTCCATCGAGTCGGTGTTGACTCTGTACTCGAATAACGTATCACTTTTCTCGGTGATGGTTGGCACGTGACCCACACGCTTATTATCCGTGGCAAGACCAATAACATGCTTGGTGAACTTGGCGCGGTCATCAACCTCTAGTAACCCACCAAGGGACCAGGTTAGTGCATACATAAACAGCCTTTCTAGCTCCACTGCTTGCACTTCAACATTGGGCGCCAAGTCACTATCAGCGAGTAAGGAGTCCAGCAAGGTGCAACATCCTTCGATGACACCTACTCTTGATACATTCATCACTGGCTTGCATTGTTTCTGGATGAAATGGAACAAATGGCCGTACGATTTAGGACCTTCACATTGACCCACGAAGTGAGCAAAACATTTTTGAAATACCGTTGCTTGATTCGATGGTTTTAACTTCAACCACGATTTCAATACCGGCTCCCAGTCTAAATCAGAGTCTGAAACAAATATAATTCCAGCGCGTGACACGGTAGCAGGCGATGCGTTCCGGAGATCCTCGACCTCGAACATCAGCTTGACATTGTCCGTCATCGGGATACGGTCTCCATTGGCTAGGGTTAATATTTTATTGTCGTCTAACACAGTGTTTAAGTTTTCAATCCAAAGTGCATCGACAGGACCATCGCATACGATCCAGTTAATGTCTTTCTTGTTGCGGTCGTTATACTTCGCCCAGATGGCTGCGAAGATACCCTCTAACCACTCCCCTGATAATTTGTCTGTTTCACCAAACATTTCTTCCGCACGAATAGCTTTAGGATTCATACGTACTCGCTTGTGCGCTATTCCAGTGATACTCGTGAGAGAGTCTTGCAGACAAGATATGATCTTTGATTTGCCAGCACCAGCAGGACCGACGGTCATGATGCCATGACGTACAAGGGTGGTCTCATATAACTGGATGACTTTGATTGACCACGAGGGATGCAAGATAAGTTTATCAGCTTCAACTACGGTAGCCAATGCTGCCTTCAGCTCATTATGCTGCAGTCCCGATGGCATACCTAGTGATGGAAACAAATCAGATATGAGGGACACAAAAAGTGGCACATCCTGCGCGACTAACTTCGAGAGATTCATGTCTCTCAGGGTAGTCATCAGCAATCCTTCCTCTGGATCATTCACACGATCTCGCTTGATTTGACCGGCAGTGCGCAGCACGGACAATATGTTTCGGAGACCGAAGTCATAGTGCTTCTGCTTGGACAATTGCTGCTCACATAAGTTGTACAAGACGGTAAATTTACGTGCTAATTCAGGGAAATTTTGATACCCAACAGAACATAATTTGACTTTAATGATGATTTCTCTGTCTGGAACCATCATTGTCACCCCGCGGAACAACGCCTTCAAGTTCTCAGGGAGCTCTTGACGTCCTTGGTAACCGGGATTCATAGTAATGAAGTACCCCACAGACGACTGTAGCACAATGTTTTGCGTGTCACCAGGGAAGGTGAAACTAGTGGCATGCGAGCGTTTGGCATTTGTTACGGCTAGCACTTGCTGTGCAACGACTGATAGCACTGGTAATTCAATACGATTGAATTCATCAAAGCATCCCCAGAGACCTGCTTGACAGAGTCCTTTGAAGATTCTCGCTAAATCGGTGTAACGCTGTTGATCGGTACAGTTGGTGACGACGACAAACACACCAATAGACCTGCCTAGATCTTTCACAGTTTCGGTCTTACCAGTACCAGCAGGACCAGCAGGTGCGCCACCAAGACACATCCCCATCGCCTGTGACAGGGCAATATAGCATCTGTCAGTCAATGGCGTAATGACCAACCTTTCCTTGCAACCCAAGTACTCATTATTGTATTTATAGTCAACATCGCATATCGATATGAGACAGGCACCAACCCCGTGCTTGTCACTCACGGCAGGTTGCCACGTAAACCTAGTTTGTTTCAACCAATCAAAATCATTCACGTCGTTTAACTTACGTTCACGGAATAATTTAGTTAAATCCGCAAAAACATCACGTTGATGAACTTGAATGGTGACCAACGTCTCGATCTTGATTCTGTTCATTCGGGTGCCTAAGTCCTCTAGACACCAAGAGGACAAGTCTTGTAAGACGGACAGCTGCAATCGATTAGTCTCAACCATGATTTGCTTGTTGCCTCTGGCCTTACTGAGTGCCTCATGGCACTGCAGTGTCCACGAGATTTGAAGTCCAAGAAGAGCTAATTGCCCACATGATTTATTTGTAAACTGTCGAATAGGTTGTGAAATGCACTCCATTGCAGCAGTTTCACATAATTTTTTCATGCTACGCTGCATTTCTAGCTCAAGTTCACCGAGCCAATCCTCGATATTATTGATGGCCTTGACCGGCTTGTTCAACACGATAGTCTCTTTGGCATTACCAATGATACTCTGGAGCTCCACAATCAGTGTTCGATCCGTCTTACTGTGGTTAACACGGTCAACGGAATCAAAGACCTTCTCATAGTACGGCTGCATCTGCTGCGGATCCGACCCTTGCGACAGAATGAGCAACAAAACGGGGTTCGATACGAAGTAAAATCGAGGAAACTTGCCTCTTTTTTGCTCCAGATAACCTTCCAGTGACTTCTGACATTTCTCTAATTCCGAATAAAGGGCTGGCAGAGTGGTGCGTAGTAACTCGTTGCCGCAGCAACCGATGACGGTGCGGGTCTCATTGGCACGAACCATTAGTTTCTCCCAATCTTTATTAATTTTAGCGAATTTCTTTGCTTCGGTAGGCATTTGCTTGGCGATATCGCCGCCGAGGAACACCGATTCCAGCGAGGTCCAGAGCATCTGAACTTTAACCCACAACTCCAAGGTATCCGCCGTGTCTGACAATAATGACAGGAATTTGGCCACGTCATCTCGGAATGGTGCGACATGGCGCACACTTAACAGTGTCTGTAGCTGCAGCTGCGCCTCTTCTAGTTCCTCAATAATGTAACCAAACGCCTTCAATACGGGAATGTCTCTATTCTTCCACATGGCAAATTCAAAGGTTGCCAACGCCCATTTCTCCTTCGTTTCAACCATTTTCTTTTCAATGGCCAATTGCTTGTCAGCACCGTCGCATATTTCTTCCACTTCATCCTTCGACTTAATCACGCCCGACTCTATCACATGCGCCAAGCTAAATTGTTCACTTTTATATGGTAATTTCAGTGACGATGAAGCAATTAGTTCATTGATTTCTTCCCAATGACGAGTCTTGATTGACGACTTGGACATCTCACTGAGGAGTGGAATGAGTATCTGTAAATCAGCAATTTTGGTACTTGTTTCATCAAATGCAGCCCATTCACGTAATTTCTTGGGTAATTTCTTGATACGAGCATCGAAGCTATTGACTGCGTCATTCATCACCGACACCTTCTCTGCCACATCGCCCCACATGAACCCCGACCAAAGCTTCACAGCCGCATTGACATCCACAAACAGGGAATAAAGCTGATCAATGAGACTAATTTCTTTGCGGGTCTTAATGATCTCGTTGAACTTCGTAGGGCGTAGTGCAAACAGCTCCTCACCCGCTCGGTATGTCTCCATTTTGCGCTCTCTAATGACTAGTTCATCTTTAAATTTCTTCAATTTGTCGACAGCAACGGTGCTCTTTATTCCTGGCACCATGGGTCCATTCGTCTCAAAATCCTTGCGATAAGAACGAATATCCATACCAAACTCTCGTATATCCCACATGAGTTGCTTCTTATAAGTGCCTTGCACTGCACTGAGACTATTGGCAATACTCTCGGCGTGTTCTACCACCTTCTTCCACGTGATGATCATATTGACCTTCTGTTCCACCTCATCCTTGTCGATGACACCACCAGGTAAATAATTCTCCAACATAAAATATAGATCTGAAATAGGCGAAACATCCATCTCGATGCTACTCTCCTTCTCTCGGACCTCCTTCAAGATATTCATCACATAGCGGAGGGTATCTAGTGAGCTCACCTCCACGTTCAACTTGTTGGTCAACAAACGCATGTAGTCATACAGGTTATGCATCGCGTCCTTCGCCAATTGATGCACTTTATTGGAATACAGAATCTTCCATTGCTTGCACTCGGTGGTCAACTGCAGCTTCAGGTTCACCGTGTTGAGCGTCAACGCACCGATGGAGAAAGTATCCGTTATTAACTGTATCTCTTCCTCCAACAAGACAAACTTCTTCAATTCACCTTCAAACATCTCAATATTTGGCGATTTAGCAACAAATTTGCGATAAGTAATCTCTTTGTCGTCTTTCCACAGCCAATCGTACTTGCCAAACTTCAACAAATATTCATTGACCATGTTTTTGGTGCCGTGCATCGCACCGGTGAGAAGCAACACGGTCTTGACTATCTCAACATCTTGGCCTAGTAGTTCAAAGAATGTAACACGTTCCTTCTCTGGAATATTCGATTGATTCCATTGCCACATACGCTTTGATGCACCTAGCACTGCAACAGCGGCTTTGTTAATCGCCCGTTGGATGTCGTCTAGTGACGGAGATAGACGGACGGATGGCACTGATAGCTGAACATCCACTTCAAAGAAAGGTTCCTGTTTGAAGATTAAACTACCACCGGTAACTCTAGAACATGCTCGTTTCTTGATTAAATTTAATGATATTTTAATGCAGTTCAACATCGCTTGATACGTCAAATGGTTAAAGTGGTTCCACAGCTCCTTGATGTCCTCCTCCGACGCTGGTTGCACCGAGGGATCCACTGATGTCGATGCAAGAACAGAGAATAAATCAGCTACAGCAACCTCAACTTCCAAGTTTTTCATTGTCAATAATGAGGTTGCTGATTTCACAGCTGCCTCTTGCATCAATACGAACTCATCAAGGGTAACCGCCCGCTCGCTGGGTAGAGACACCAATACGGACCGACTGATTTGCTTCAAATTCTTTTGAATACGGTTCTCTACAATGTCGTTAATCTTGGTAATCAGATCTTCAAGACGATGGAGACCGGCTTGTATGTGCTGCTTGTAAGCATCTACATTCATCGATGTCCACGTCAGGGTAACCATACCAGGACGCAACTTCAACTCGACACTTTGTAAATGTGGTTCCATTAACTTGTGAGTGATTGGAATGATCTTGTGACTGATCCGCTCATACTCACTCAGCAGGTATTTCAAATCATTGTAGTACGATTTAAACTTATCTTCTTGCAATAATACAATTTTTGCGGATTCAGGGATTTTCACATCTAGTTTGACCAGACACTTGGCTTCTCGCATCAGTTGAAACAGTTCCAAATCAAAGTTGACGTAAAGCTTGCCGGTATCTGGATGTCGAATGATCAAAGTTGCTTGTAATCCAGCTTTCGCCGCCTCTATGGAGGCACACCAGGCCTCGTACCACAGGTACTCGAACGCGATGAGTGTCTTGGCTACTTTGTTATAGCTACGGACAATCTTCTTGCTCTCTTTATTGGCTAATACCGCATTATTTCCTTGAAATCGCTGCATAGGTTCCTCGATCTTGCGTAGCAAATGTCGGCACCAGGCAATGTTACCAGCCACAGGTGGCATGTTACGATTGATAGGTGGTGCATGCTTTAGCTTTTCATATAGTTGCTCCACGCGGGCTAGCTCTAAACCGTAATTGTGAAAAATAATTGACAATTTATTGTCTAGATCCGCCCGTAGAGTCTCCCTGTGAAGGATCGCTTGGTACTTCTTCAACAGCAATAAGGAGTGCTCGATGGAGCCAATATTCTCAAAGGAGCGATTGATGAAGTGCTGCAATGACGTCTCTAACTCACTCATTTTTGAATTAAATTCAACATAATCACGATCAAATCGGTTCGAGTGATAGTCGAGAAGGTCGTGTCCCTTGGATCTAAACTGCTTCACTATCTCATTGAAGGCAACAAGTAACGGATCTAATCCCTCAAACTTGTGCAACGACAACGATTTAAACTGCTGCATAGTAGAGAACATGTCCATTAGCTTGATCAAACGTCGACAAAATAAGTCAAATTTTCCAAATATTTGCGTTTCACTGAAGTCAAACTGCTTTCCCTTGGGTACTGTCATGAGCTTCTCCTTCATCAGACGGTACTGCTCCTGGTAGTCTTCGTTTAGTTGTAAACACTTCTCTAAAGTCTCTAGTAAAACAGGAAGATCCTTCTCCCAAATGCGGTCACTGCTGTCCCGACCGTTTATGGAAAGCTTGCATGTACTTATCATTTGATTGGTTATTTTCATGAATAATTTAGTTACTCTTTCAGTTGTATTGAAATACCGCGAAATCGTATGAATCATCTTGACTGCGTTGATAAGGGATGGTAGCGCATCGATAATGGCACCTGGATCTTTGCTATACAAAGGCTCAAAGAAGCGTTCTAAAGTTGATAAATATTTCACATTATCCTTTGCTTCATTAGCTGCTTCGGTAATCTGGACATCGATCTCTCTCCATTGATTGAGTAACGAGATGATGCGCTGAACATCCACAGCAGAGGGATCATCGTACTCGCCACCTTGTCGGGCTACAGCAGTTAGTAACGATATAACAGCTTTGATTGACTTTCCTTTTAATTGTTCTGTTATAGATGTAAGTCTTTGCATTCTACTTTTCCAGTAATTTAATTCTGTATCAGGACCAGAGTCCGACGTCTCCCATTTACCGCGGTTACTGTCGTCTAAATATTTATCTATGTTATTACACCATTCTTGTAATAAATTAATTGTTGTCGTTATTAAAGCAACATCACTAATTGCTGCAGCACCTAATAATTCGATACGTTCATCTGGTTTGGACAACTCTAAACCCCCAGACAAACTTCTAATACTTTCCATTAAACTACGAGAAAATAAATCTAAAGATAATAAAAATTCATTTCTTTGGTCTGTGGATGCCTCACCCCATACATCATTACCCATTTCTTGCAATATTGGGCGATATACACATCTAATGAGTACTTCAAGTGAGTCTAAAGGAGCACGTACAATTCCATAAGACACAGCACCATCATTAATCTTGGTAGGATCAATGGCATAATGATCATCATTATCTTTTCCTCTTTTCGTTTTGGTAAAGAATACAGCTGTGGTTGGTAATGCGTCAATATCATCAATGTAAACCTTCAATCTAGTGACCATACTGCCCGCATTATTGTCGTTTTTATTATTTCTCTTACTAACGGTTTCATCTTTAACAAACACTGTTTCTTGTGTAATGACAATCTTAGTGGGACCATCCACTGAAAAGAAATAGTCAATTGCACTCAGAATGTCCCTTTGAAGCATCATCTTCTCCACAGCAGACTCATCGCACTCGAAGGCCTCCGCCAGGCGGTTCACCATGAAACGGTGACGCGCCAGCAACGCCATCTTTGACGTGTATTTTTTGATATTTTACTTAAATGAATAACTGAACAAAATTTTTCCAGACTCGGGTGGACCGGTATGAAATGAAATTGAATTTATTGAAATGCTTTCAAGGATGCAAAACAGATGCGAAACCGACTTCGACTGGCTTCTCGAGGACTAATTAGGGCGGTTGGAGAGGGAATATCTTCTATGCACAGAACAAATAATCAATTAGGGTTAGAAATACAATTGGAAGGACGAACAAGTCGGGACTTATTAAGTAAGCGAGTGAGTGAGTGAGTGAAAACGGGCGATGTGACTTGCTTAAAAGTGATTGACGATTTCATGAATTTATTCGCGATTTTCTGGGTGTGCACATCTTGTACTGACCGAGTTAATATTATTGACATCGTAGGTGATTCAGCAAATTATCGGGTACGGCGACACTAACAACCGCTTCGTTCTCTTACTTAACTACTAATTGTTTATTTCTTCCTTCAACATTTCCCAGTTGGCAGTGCAGTTCCGCTGCAATGATGACTTCGTTCATCATCGACACACTGTAACAACAAGGAAACAGGAAACAACATGCAGCTGCCAAACGAAGTGGTGTTCTTAGGTTACGTGGCGGGCATATACGCCGTGTTCGTTTACTGGGGATACCTTCAGGAGAAAATCACCACCAAGGGCTACGAGTGGACTGTGGATCCTCCCAAGGACAAACATGGCTGTGATCTGCTCATGTGGTGGGATTACTCTTTCACACTCAACTTGTGTATGGCTGTCATGTGCGCTATCATTGGGTTAGTCATTGAGTTCTTATTGAGTTTCATGAATAATCAAAAAAATATTGTAAAAAAATCTAATTTCTATGTATATTTCAAAGCCTCATTAACCAGCACGTTTGCATCACCAATAGGATATATGGCACTAAAATATATCACATTCCCTCTTATGATACTAACGAAATCATCCAAACCAGTGCCAGTCATGTTAATAGGAGTCACATTATACAGAAGAACATTTAAATGGTATCAATACGTATCCGTATTACTTATATGTGGTGGTATTTCTCTGTATTCAGCATACAGCAGTAAGGATTCTAAGAAACTTGAAGATTGTATGAATCCCGGTAGTAGTGAGAATACTTTTCTCGTCGCCGCTATGACATCGTTACAACAGATATTTGAGCCAACAGTAGCAAAATTAGTAATAGGTATATCATTAGTATTAATAAATTTGACGCTGGATGGGTTCACCAATAACGAACAAGACAAGCTGTTCGATACGTATAAAGGAGAGATACACAACGTGCAGATGGTGGCTTATGTCAATATTTGGCAGACAATTATAATATTGTCTTTACTGGGAAGTCAGTATTTGTATTATTCAACTTTTAATAACGAGACTAATAGTGAAATATACTTAGCTATGGACATGCTCACTAAAAGCCCGGAACTGCGTAGCGATATATTCAGATTTTGCGTGTGCGCAGGCTTCGGGCAGTTTTTAATATTCGGTGTCATGGAGAACTACGGTTCCTTAGTGTGGATCACCATATCAATTACGCGTAAATTATTCACTATTTTGAACAACATATATTGGTTTAACCACAAGGTGAAAATGGAGCAGTGGTGCGGGATATTTATATGCTTCGCCGGTATGTTGTTAGAAACAATTATGAAGTACCAAAAACCAGTAGACAAGGTTGCAGTTACACGTGCCGTAGATAAAAAGAATCAGTAGTTTGACTTAGACTGGTAGTGCCGTCGACACTATTACTTCTTATGATACAGTTGTATATTGATTATATATATTAAGGTCCGTTATCTGCGGCATTTACCTCTTTCATTCGTTGTGCAGATACTTTTTCATCGGCTAAACTAACTTTTTCTCCAATTGCAACCCAATAAGTAACTCTTGCTATATTTATTTGACTATTTGTATTATCGAACACAAGCTTGACGGTTCGCTGCTGCTCAACGGCTGGTAGCTGGAACTGAATCAAATCTTTACTAGTATACATGGTCAATGGTTGAACCGCAATAAATTTTTTAGCATCGACTAAATCTCTAGCTTTGACAGCAAACCCAATATCAGAGGACTTCACTCTAGCTTTACAAACAAATATTTGGCCAGCAGGTACCTCATATGTAGTAATATTATTCTTTCGATTAGCTACTTGTATTTCCGTAGCACCGGCAGCAGATAGTAATAAATCATAATCAGCCGAATCTAACTCCGCATCATCTTCATCAAAATCTAATGCCCTTTTAGCAAACCTTCTAGCCTTCGCCAATGCTTTATTCCTCGCAATTTTGGCGTCCTTATCCAGTTTCCGAACAGCGCTATTCATGGCTTCGATTTGCTCTTTGAATCCTAACGTATCTGCAGTTTGTAACATTTTATCCTTAATTTCATCACCGACAACCTTTGCTGCACTCTGCGCAGAAGAAGATAAATCCTTTGCTTTACCAAATATAACATCCATGAATGAAAATGGATCATCTTCTGTACTTGGTTTCGCGCCTCCATTGTTTGTGTTGTTTGTGGTTGTTGTTTTATTGGACGACGACCCGAAGGTGTCATTGATTATCTGCATCATCGTCGACATATTTCTCACAGTCAATCGGTAAGTTACTTATCACTTACTTCTATTATTCCTACCTACTCAGCAGTTGTTCCCAACTCGCTTGGACTAGGGCCGGTTTCTATGCCGGTACCGGTCCATAAGACTCTTTACACTAAGTAGAATGGTTTTAGATCCAAAGATTGCACTGGTGGTCCTAATCTGCTCATTGATTGCGCTCAAACCATAACAACATATTGTTCATTTGATAGTAATGAACCCTATCCGTCCCACCCAACTTCACGGAGTATCTCACTATCCAATAATCTAGATAACCAAGGCTAGGCTGCAGTATTCAATACAGCGCGGGAGTGCCAGATCGGATATGACAGCAAGCACTACATTTGTTTCCCTGGTCCGGGCCTTCCTCGAGAAGTGTCACCAATCAATAGAATTTTTCCATCACCCCGCATTAACAATCACGTGGTCGCTCGGACTGTTCGCACTCATATTGCTGTACTCACTCATGGGGAATTGCTGGAACGCACAATTGCTGGTGGAGGAGGAATTAATTCGAAATAATGTATCATCAGAGATGGCCGCTGGTGGCGATGTTGGAGAAGTACAGAGAATAACTGTGACACCACCTGGGACGCCAGAGGAGTCTCTTGCCACAAAAAACGATGCAGCTTTAGTTGAAAAGATACTAGTTGACGGCGAACAAGTTGAAGAAGGAGACAGGGAAATTTCATCAATACTGCCTACAAAAAGAAAACAACAAATAGTATCATTCATTGCTGGCAATGAAGAAAGTAATCAAGAGAAACAAGCAAATATTAGAAGGAAAGGTACGCCACGTCGTAGTTTCCAATTACAACAAGAGTCAGATAGTCCAGTGGATACCAGAGATGCTGAAGTTTCAGATGTTCTATATTACAAAGTTGATGACGACATTCAAAAGGAATCTGTTCCGAATGAAACCGATGACGCTACTGATATGGATAGATGTATTCAGGGGAAAAAGAACGATAACTTTGTCGATTCTGCTGCATCGTCTCCCGCTAAATCAGACTCTGTTATTGAGAAACAAAAGCTGAATAAAGTCCAACTATCAAATGCATGCGCAGATACCGACAACACAAATAGCAGCAGCAGTAGCATTAGCAGTAAAGCTAGGCGTTTCTTTGGACTAGGCAATCTCAAAGCAAAATATTCCAAGAAATCAGATGTAATAAAAGCAGCTCAACAGTCGGCCGATCAAACCGCGATGAAGAACGAGATCGCAGAACCAAACGATGAAGAAAGTAAATAACCAATAAAATTCTCCCGTAATAAGTAACCCCTCACTTCCACACTCTTTCTTCACAAAATCTGATTTCTTTAAAATTTCTCTTTTCTCTTCATTTTACTTACTCCCTCTTCCGGCCCTCATGGGATTTTAACGAACCCAAAAATATCAAAAATTAACACGAAAAAAGTGTGAAATTGGCATGTTGCAGCTATTGCTGCTGCTATTCGTGGCTGCGGCGCGGGCCAATTGGCAGCTGAGCGTGCCGTCGCTGACGCTGCCCACGCTATCGTCGCTGCAAGTAGAGTTCACGCCGTTTGTGCCAAATAGTAATGGTGAAACAATGGCGTACGAGATTGCTTACCGTTCTATCTTCAATACTCATTGGGATGTGGTGGATAGCATCGGTAGCGCCGGGAACAGCGTTAGAGTCGCGCAGGTTGTGACAGTTAGAGTAGATGAAAGTGCAGTGGTAAATAGTGGATCATTTAAATTATCATTAACACGAAATGGACTTATAGAAACAGATATGGAACATGTTAGTGCACACACAAGTGATATACCGTGGAATGCAGATGCAGCTACACTTAAAGAGGCGTTAGGTGCATTGTCAATAGTTGATGTATATGAAGTAAAGCGATGTGATGAGTTCGATCACGGAGGGTACGACTCATGGTTTTTCGGATGCCCCTATGGTGACCGAGGTGGATACACATGGTTAGTAGTATTTGATGTACCCAAAAACGAACAATTTCTACCTGTTTTACATCTATATCGCAATGAGTTAACAGCAAGCACGTGGACCGGTGCAGAAAATCAGGTTTATGTGTTTCAACTCAAGAATGGCATGGTTAGCCCTTCGTTATGCAGCGTGAGTAAGTGCCGTTACAATATCACGAATCTAGACTCGGGGACGTTATACTCAGTAAAAATACGCGCATTCACTTCTACTTCAGTATGGACTGAGTATACGCGGGCGTCAGAATTTTATCCCACAGTAAAAAAAGTTGCACCTGCACGACCCAAACCACCCACTCTATCATCAGTATCAATTCACAAGATAGCATTATCACTAGAAGCACCTCCTCAGGAATACAATGTGTTTAAAATTGAGTCTCAATACCGACATGTTTATGGAAGCAAGCTAGATGCATGGAGTGATGGACCGTACATCAACTTACTCACTGGGTCGCAGAAACACGACTACGTGATTGAAATATCTGATCTAATGCCTAAGTCGAGCTATCAATTCCGTGTGAAGTACCTTAATGACGTCGGTTATAGTGTATACTCTAATCCATCAAGCACCTACACTACGCAGGTTGATGAGTACTCAGTCATCACTCCAAAGGCGCCACTTATCAGATCAAGTGTTGATGACATCGATGCTTTCTTAGTATCAGATAACCTAAGTAGGTTTAATGACTACGACTCGGCGGTTGGTGCGACTTGGGCGGATATTACTGCGCTGTCCATAGCGTCTGATGATAGTGTTACCGGGAAGCAAATGTATAGATTAGAATACAAGCAAAATAGCGAGAAATCATGGCATCAGACAGCCGATCCAATTATATTCACTCCTCGCAGCGAAGGCGTGGAGGTGCAAGAAATATCGAGCAGATCGGATGATTTTGGGGAGAATGGAGTCTGTGTTGGTAATTTTTGGTTAAAGTTAGGAAACCCTGAGTACACCAATATCTACGAGTACGTCACCCCGCCTATAGCCTACGACGCCAGCAGCGAAGAGGTGCGCCAAGCATTGTACCAAATTGGGAAAATTAAAAGAGAAAATCCGACCATTTACGTTAGACGAAGAGCCAATTCATATAATGGATACACGTGGACGGTCGAGATACATGGTACCGTTACGTCGCACCTGTTCCTTGTCACCCCTTACTCACTTACTCACTATAGGCATGGGTGATATCGTTCGGTTACAACAATTCAAACATTCGTTTTATGCGCAAGCAACAAAGAATGTGTATATTGTATCAGTGGAAGATGCTGATGTCGTCGACCCCAACATGATGAATTCAACGATGGGACGGGATGTCAATCGCACGATTATATACGCGAACACTGTGATTGGTCCATGTTGGTCAGCGAATCCACAGAATCCCATCACTTCTATTACCGTGCAAGACGGCTCGGATAACTTTTATTCGACGTCCGTTTCAACTCGGTTGAACAATCTGTCGCCGGAAACAGTGTACGACGTACGCTTGCAGTACTTCGATAGCAATATGAACCCTGGGCCGTACAGTGATGTGGTTACCTTCAAAACCAAGCCGTCTGTGACGTACCGTCCATGGATGGACCCTAACTACTCACTAAACGCATTGCCATTGTCGT
>JACCDO012245481.1_pt1 | contig 21376 bp, 15 predicted proteins | sample 7446101 | NCBI WGS metagenome assembly JACCDO01 (sample SAMN15323440, study PRJNA562643) | freshwater metagenome | isolation source: river surface water | place: USA:Blue River Watershed | collected 2017-08-16
ACAACTTTCTTTTTTTTCCAACTTTCTTTTTTTTCCAACTTTCTTTTTTTCCAACTTTCTTTTTTTTCCAACTTTCTTTTTTTCCAACTTTCTTTTTTTTACAACTTTCTTTTTTTCCAACTTTCTTTTTTTTACAACTTTCTTTTTTTACAACTTTCTTTTTTTTACAACTTTCTTTTTTTTTACAACTTTCTTTTTTCTCTCTTATCGCTTAAAGACCTTTGGCATAAACGCAGATGCAAAATAGTAAATTATCAATGCAATAAGAATAAGATTGAATGCCTTCATTATGTTGCAATAAACAGTTGTGTCTTTGGAATCACAATGAATTGTTGTTCCAAAAAATCCAAAAATTCCACTTCCGCCAATTCCGCCATTACCAAATGATTTTCTAGCCATTATATTATATGCAAAGAAAAAAACGATTGGAAAATCGTTTAATTTTTAATTGATTAAGTTAAAGATTAAATAATATTTTTTACAAATATACAAATATACAAATTACTCATACTCCAGGTGCACGGCGATCCACGACACCGAATTGTACGTTGCACTATTGAAACCATACGCGGTTAAATGGCTGGGATTTTCGGGATTCACAAACGCACAAGTATCGTGTCCCGGGTCGTCAGGGCCAGTTGAGTATTCTCTGTGCACAATTTTATCCATATATATGTTTGAAAGCGCTTTACTTAATTCTGGTATATTGTTATGCATATGATACATTTCTCCCGCCAAACTTTGATACCTGATGTACAACTCGCCCAGTGTGGTATTGTCGTCCAATACTTCTCCTCTGAATAATCCAATTTTATTGCTATATGGCGGAATTGCAAAGTGCGCATCCGCGATTCTTACCTGGGGGTACTTCCACTCCTTCCAATTTTTATAATTCAAATTAAACTTAACCTTTGATGGTATATGTGGACCAGTGCATGCGTAAATGTCATCGCTTTCGGACAATATAAAATGCTTAATATCGCTCAAACACGAATCGGCATTAAGCATCATATCGTAATTCATATAGCACTTTATATAATGGTCGTCAATACACACCATAATTCCAAACAAAGTTGGGCAGTCTACGCGGAGGTCTCGGAAACGGGTAAGCGCAATCCTTTCAAATCTGTCTATTGATTTTTCTATTCGTTTTTCTATGGACATTTCCTTCTTTTTGTGCACTATCTTTACACTTGGACACATTGGGCAAAATGGAGTTATATCTTTTTTAATACAGCTTGTTATCCATTGATTTCCACATATTTCGTGGCACTTGTGCATAATTATTCTCTCTTTTGTATGTATCTCGTGCATACACATTTCCTTCTTTACGCCATTTAATTCATCGTAGCAAATGATACAAATGTCGGGTTCTTCGGTTAAACCCTCGGTGGTTAAACCCTCGGTGGTTAAAACCTTGTTCTCGGTTAAAACCTTGTTCTCGGTTAAAACCTTGTTCTCGGTTAAAACCTTGGCACCTCCTCCTCCTATCTTTTTGGCCGCCTTTACGACCACGGACTCATCTATTTTATTATCAATTCTTGGCATTTTTGTGATAAATACCACGTGTTTTATTTTATTTTATAAATACCAAAAAAAGACAAAAAAATACTTCAATTTTAAGTAGGGAAACCTACGGTTATTCCGCCCTTCTGGCTTACGCCCTACGACCCCTTCCCTTTGTTTTGTTTATTTTTATAATTAAAAAGGAGGGGGTAAGGGGGAACGTAGTTCTCCCTAAAATTGAAAAATAAAACTAATTTAAAACAAAGAGTACAAATTAGAATAACTATTCAAAAAAATGACCGACCTAGCTAAGCAATACCAAAAGAAGACCGACAAGCAACACATTTTGGACAATCCCGATACTTATATCGGCTCCATTGAAAATGTGGACGAGCGCTTGTGGATTTACGACGAAGAAACTTTACAAATGACAAACAAAGAAATCCATTACATTCCAGGCCTATACAAATTGTACGATGAGGGTGTTGTTAACTGCAGAGACCATGTAATCCGTATGATTCAAAAGCACAAGGTTAGTGAAAAGGATACCAAGTTGGTGACATACATCAACATTGACATTTCGGAGGACGGAACTATCACCATGGAGAACGACGGCAATGGCATTGATGTTGCCAAGCACCCCGAGTACAATGTCTGGATTCCCCAAATGATATTTGGCGAGCTCCGCACTTCCACCAATTACGACAAGGACGAGAAACGCATTGTCGGCGGCAAAAACGGATTCGGATTCAAGCTGGTTTTAATCTGGTCTTCCGAAGGAAGCGTTGAAACCTTTGACCATATTCGTGGACTCAAGTATGAGCAAACATTTACCCGTAATTTAGACATCATTTCGGAGCCGGTTATAACTAAGATGAAAGGGACGAAGCCTTATACCAAGGTGTCTTTCAAGCCCGACTATCGCAGATTCGGCATTTCAAATCTAACTCCCGATATGATTGCGCTGATGAAGAAGCGATTCTACGACATTTGCGCGGTAACCGACCAGTCTGAGAAGAAAATCAAGTTTTCCTACAATGGCGTGCCATCCTCCATCAAGAATTTTCAACAATACATTGATTTGTACATCGCCTCCGCGAAACGCGTCTACGAGGCATCCGAATGCGGTCGCTGGGAATATGCGGTTGCATTGGCGCCTAGCCACGAGTTCACCCAGGTGTCGTTTGTCAACGGCATTTGCACATACAAGGGCGGCAAGCATGTGGAGTACATTGTTGGCCAAATCGTTAGAAAATTAGTGGATTACATTGAGAAGAAGAAGAAGGTGCGTGTGAATTCGGCGGCCATCAAGGAACAACTCATTCTGTTCTTGCGTTGCGATATTGAGAATCCGGCGTTTGATAGTCAGACCAAGGATTTTATGAACACGCCTTCCAATAAGTTTGGGTCATCGTGTTCCGTTTCCGACGGATTTGTGGAGAAAGTTGCCAAGATGGGCGTAATGGAAACTGCCTGCGATTTAACGCAGGCCAAGGAGAAGAATACGGCGGCCAAGAAGACCGATGGTTCCAAGACGAAGACTGTACGCGGCATTGAGAATTTCATGGATGCCAATTTGAGTGGAACCGCGCAATCAGGTAATTGTATCCTGATTTTGTGCGAGGGACTCAGTGCAATGTCCGGTATTGTTTCCGGATTGTCTTCCGAAGACCGCAATATTATTGGAATATATCCTTTGCGTGGAAAACTGCTCAATGTGCGCGGCGAGTCTGTGAAGAAAATAACCGACAACAAGGAAATCACAGATTTGAAGAAAATCTTGGGTCTGGAAAACGGACGCAAATATGAATCCATTGAAGATGTTAACCAGCATTTGAGGTATGGAAAAATCATGATTATGTGCGACCAAGATACGGATGGGTCACACATCAAGGGACTTTGTATCAACTTGTTCCATTGTGAGTGGAAATCGCTTACGATGATACCGGGGTTCATTTCGTTCATGAACACGCCGATTCTGCGTGCATCCAAAAGCGGAAAAACCCTGTCGTTTTACAACGATGGCGAATACAACACGTGGAAAACCGCAACAGCGGACTCGGCAACTTGGAAAATCAAGTATTTTAAGGGTTTGGGAACATCCAAATCGGAGGAGTTCAAAGAGTATTTTGCAAACAAGAAAATCGTGGATTTCGTGTATGAGAACAGCGACGATGTTATTGACAAGGTTTTCAATGACAAGCGAGCCAATGATAGAAAGACGTGGCTCATTGAGAAATACGACAAGACCGCGTTCTTGGACACCAGCCGACCAAGGGTTTCATACGGCGATTTTATTGATAATGAGCTTATTCATTTCAGCAATTATGACTGTGCTCGTTCCATCCCCTCAATGATTGATGGACTCAAAATCAGTTTGCGCAAAATCTTGTTCAGCGCATTCAAGCGTAATTTGACCAGCGAAATAAAAGTCGCGCAGTTCTCAGGATACGTTTCTGAAAACAGTTCGTACCATCACGGCGAGGCAAGTTTGAACGGGGCCATTGTCAATATGGCGCAAAATTTTGTCGGGTCCAACAACATCAATCTGCTGGAGCCTAACGGTCAATTCGGCACCAGATTGCAGGGTGGCGACGATTCTGCGTCGGAAAGATATATCTTCACAGCATTGAATCCATTGACCAGGTACGTGTTTCCCGATTTAGATGATGCGGTTCTCAACTATTTAGACGATGATGGCACCCAGGTGGAACCCGAGTACTATGTTCCAATCATTCCATTTGCTTTGGTTAATGGAATCAAGGGAATCGGCACGGGGTTTTCGTGTTCTATCCCGCCGTACAATCCTGTTGACCTAATTGGCAATCTCAAGAAGATGCTGAAGGGAGAGGAAGATTTGAAGGAACTGGTTCCTTACTACGAGGGGTTCAAGGGAACTATTGAGAAGATTGAGGCAGACAAGTATTTAATCAAGGGTGTAATGGAACGGACAGGACCAGACACTGTTGTCATAACAGAATTGCCGATTGGCAAATGGACGATGCAGTACACCAAGACTTTGGAAGATATGATGGATGGAGGTGTGGACAAAGACGGCAAGAAAGTGGCGCCGACTATCAAGGATTTCACTTCGCTGTGCACAGAAGTCAATGTGAATTTTACGGTAGTGTTTCCCAAAGGCAAGTTGGACGAGATTGGAATGGAAGGTGCAGAGAAGTTGTTGAAGTTGAGCACGACCATTAAGACGTCCAACATTCATATGTTTGGTGCAGACCGTAAACTGAAAAAGTACGAGAATGTGGAAGAGCTGGTTCGCGACTATTATGTTGTCAGATTGGAAGTATATGGTAAGCGTAAGGCGCATTTGTTGGATGCGATGTCCAAGAAGACCATGTTGTTAACAAACAAGGCGAGATACATTGAATTCAACCTGATTGACAAGATTGATTTGCGCAGAAAGACCGCGTCTGCAGTAGATGCGATGTTAGAAAGTCATTCGTTTGATAAGATGGATGGCGAGTACAAGTATTTAGTGAAAATGCCAATGGATTCAGTCACTATAGAAAATGTGGAGAAGTTGAGAAAGGAACGTGATGAAACCGTCAAGGAACTGGAGGTTCTCAGACAGACAACTTTAGAACAAATGTGGATGCGCGAATTAGATACCTTGGAAACCAAGTATATGCAATATAAGAAGATTCGCGAGGATTTGCAGAATGTTGTTCCGAAGAAACCAAAAACAACCACTGCAAAGAAGGTGGTTTTAAAGAAGTAGATAAACCTATAAAAAAAAAGAAAGAGAAAATGGGTCGTAGGGCATAAGAGAAGTTTTGCTTCTCTGAATAACCGTAGATTAACAAGTTTACGCCCTACTTTTTTTCACAACTAAATACAAATATGCCGTCATTATTGATTATGCGTTCAAGCCGATTGTGGTGTGTTGGAAGACAACCCATTATTTACGAGAAAAACCAAACTGCATCCGAAAAGCAGAACATTAGCACTAAGATGCGTTATTCACAATTGGTTAATTCTGGGAAAAATCGTTCAACCGTTCAAGGAGCTTTAGTAAGACCGACTATTATTCCGTTGACCAATTAAGGGGAACTACGTTCACCCCTCCTTTGTCAAATAAACAAAAAAAGGAAGGGAAAGGAAGGTTCAAAATGAAACCTACGGTTTCCTTTATTTTTATATACTATATATTATAAATGAAGAAGCCTGTGCGACAGCTAGATGGATTTTACCATGTTGAGGGAAAGAAGTGGCCCGAGCTTTTTGGCTCCCGTATTCAAGTAATGAATGGAACTGCATACAAAACTACCGGTGGATTGGTTAAAAGTGATTTGTTGATGAACAAATGGGGGCGTATTGTCAGCGCGAAGAAATACAAGACCGCCAAGAAGGAGAAACGTTTAGAGAAAGCTGGATATTTTGCCAAGAAGGGCAAGTTCGGATACGTTAAGAAGAGTGTCAAGAAGAACAAGAGCCAGAAGAACAAGAAATAAAGGGGTAAGCGAAGCGGAAACCTACGGTTAAGGCGCCCAAAGGGCGCCGACCGTCGGGCGCTTGCATCTGTAGGATGCTTAGGCCCTTTCCCCTTTGACCCCTTCCCTCATAATAAGTTTTCTTTAAGGAGGGTTCAAAAGGGAACCATGGGTTCCCTTTATTTTCTGTATTTAAAATATAAAATGCCCAAGAAAAGTGTAAGATGCCGAAGGAAGTCCGCTGGACGTTGCAGAACCGCCAAGAAGTCTTGTGAGTATGTTAGCACCAAGAAAAGCCGATACTGCAGACGCACCGTTAAAAAATAAATGGTTTAGTTAAAATCTAACTTATTTAACAATAAGAATATAAAAAATAGTTTATATTTTTATCATTGAAAAATGGACTCAAAACATTTAGACGAAATTCTGGAAAAAGTGACTCAGATTTATAACAAATACAAATCCGACCCTTACATGGAATCCAAGGTCCATAATTATATTTGCAACCAGCTGACTACAACACTTGAAAACATTGAACGTAATCACACGGAACGCACACAAAGAATGGAGGATTTGACTGCAGACCAGTATGCGTTTATCCAGTCTTTCATGTTTTACAATCACTACTTTTACCACCCAACCACAGAGAACTTTTTCTATTATGACGGCCAAACCTATGTGCAAAACAGCGAGGACGAGGTTCTCTACCACGTATTGTCATCTTTGAGTCAAGACCGCAATCTCATTTCGTGGAAACACAAGACCAAGGTATCCATTATGAAACGCATCAAGGACAACCATATTTACCAGACCATTCCGGAATCGGCAACAATCCAGCACGTATTGAACAGTTTGTATCCCGCGGTTTTCTCTACAAAGGTGGAGGCGAAATACTTTTTAACCATTTTAGGTGACAACATTTTGCGCAAAGAGAGTACGCCGACCAATTCATCCGCCGCAGGCGATAATGCCGCGCGACCATTGATTCACATCATTTCGTCGTCTGCCAAATCAATAATCAACATTTTGAATTCTTTCAGCCAGGTTTGGTTCGGAACCAATTTGATGCAATCGTTCAAATTCAAGTATCACGCAGAACACAATTATTCGCAAATCCGCGTTCTCAATAGTAGCGTTGGCACAATCAATTTGAATGAAATCGGATTAGACTTATTATGCGTGGCGTGCCACTATTCAAACCGTTATGGCAATTCAGACAATTATTTGGTGAAGCACAGCAATGATGACAAGTTTATCAATTCGGTTCTCTATTTGAAACAGATGACACCCGACATATTAATTGGTATGTTTGCCACCGAATATATTCGGATAACACCTGGTACCGCCAGAATCACAGCTGGCAATGGTGTTGTCTTGAACGAAATAACGTTTAAGCCTACCCAAATCAGTTGGAAAAATATGCTTTATTTGTGGAAACATTTCTTGGAATCCAAGAATTTACCCAATGTAGTTTTCACAAATAAGTTGAAAAGTTGTCTAACTGAATTATTTACTAGCCAATATGATGCAGAGACAGATACATTTAATGGAATAAATAGTAAATATTTACCGAGTGTGTGCAAGTTCCTGCAGTTCTGGGATGAGACAATGGTTTCGGACAGTTCCGAAATGGAATTGGAGGTAGGTGAAGTGGCATCCATTTTCAAGTTTTGGTGCGAGAACAATAGAGAACCGACCATCAACATTAGTGAAAAACAGATTTCGGATTTGATTACACATTATTACCCCGATGTTGAGATGGAGTCGGACAAGTATATTTATAAAATGCGGAACACGTTGTGGGACAAGAATCTGGATATCCAAATGGCGATGGATGATTTAAAAGATAAAATGGGAATTGTGGATGCGTCCGTAAACAACACAATTTCGGCTTATGATGCCTACGTCCACTATTGCAACTATGTCAATCGGGTCGGTTCAAGAAAACGCAGCAATGGGAATATGGCGAGTATTTCTCTGTTGGTCAGCAAACAATACTTTGATAAGATTCTCAACTTTTAAGGAATTTTTTATCCTATAATGTCATCCATATGTTATGAGATTATAATATTAAAAATAAGGGAATAAACATTTCTCTACATGTTTATGTATCCGAAGATGTCTAACAAATCCAAAAAATATTTATTAATCGTGGAATCCAGCAGTAAATGCGGAAGCATAGAGACCTATCTTGGCTCCAACTACAAATGCATTTCGTGCAACGGCCACATTCGCGTAATCAACGACTTGAAAAACATTGATGTCAATGGCGATTTTGAAACAACTTATACTGTGGACCCCGACAAAAAAGCCCATATTTCAAAGATGGAATCTATCATCTCTACATTCCCCAAAGAAAATATCCTTTTAGCAACCGACCACGACAGAGAAGGCGAGGCCATTGCATGGCATATCTGTGAAGTGTTTGACCTACCAGTACAAACCACCCGCCGAATTCTGTTTCACGAAGTCACCAAACCTGCATTGTTGAAAGCTGTAGAGAACCCGGGAATCATTGATATGAATATGGTGAGAGCCCAGCAAGCGCGGCAAGTCCTGGATTTGCTGGTGGGATTCACCATCTCTCCACTTTTATGGAAATACGTGTTCAAGAATAACCAGAACGCGTTGTCTGCCGGGCGATGCCAGACCCCCGCATTGCGTCTCGTTTATGAGAATGACCTGGAAGCGAAGACGAAAGCAGAGAACAGTCGGCAAAAACACAGGATTCAGGCGTGTTTTTTCCCGCAAAATCTGATGTTTGAATTGCAAAAAGAATTTGAAACAGAGACCGAAGTGTGCGAATTCCTTTCTCTCTCTGCATCTCATCAACATAAATTCATGGTTTATCCACAGAAGTTGTCGGAGAGAACGCCCCCGAAACCATTCAATACGTCGGCTCTTTTACAACAAGCCAACAATCTGTTGCACATTGGCGCGAAGGAAACCATGGCCTGTTGCCAAACACTTTATCAATTGGGTCATATCACCTATATGCGAACAGAGAACCGCAAATACTCGCCGATTTTTATTGATACCGCAACGAAATACATTTCTGGAAAATGGACGGACAAACACGTGCACCCAACATTGATGGAACTGAATGGGAATGCGGACACAGAGAACCCCCACGAGGCTATTCGCGTAACCAATCTGAATATGCAGAACCTGGTTCTTATAGGGGACAAAAACACAGGTGCTGTTGAACGCGTTTACCGAATGATTTGGCAGAACACCGTGCAAAGTTGTATGGCGCCGGCCACATTCAATATGATTCCCTTAGAGATAGATGCACCCAAAGACAATTTGTACAAATACACTTTTGAAATCCCGAAGTTTGGCGGATTCTTAGACGCAGTTGCAGAGAAATCTGGTATAGAAAAACAGATTCTAACTCCCGCAGATAAAACGAGTTTCTCTGCACCAGATAAATCACTAGAACTCATTTCATCAATGTCTCTAAGATTCCAAGCCCTGAAAAACAAAACGGTGAATTATAATTACATTCAATCCATCGTCGGATTCACCAATCGCCATTCGCGGTATTCCGAAGCGGGATTGATTAGCAAGCTAGAAGACCTCGGAATCGGCCGTCCGTCCACCTTCTCTATGTTGATTGATGTCATTCAAACAAGAAAGTATGTAGAGAAAACCGATGTTCCAGGAATTGCGGTGGAATGCCACGAGTATTTCTTAAGGGCGGACGAGAAGGCGCCAACTGCAAAACCCGTCAAAAAAACAATGGGCGCGGAACACGGGAAACTGGTCATTGACCCAATGGGTATCGTGGTCATTGAATTCCTGATGAAACATTTCAACAACCTTTTCTCCTACGACTATACCAAACAAATGGAGGAACGGTTGGACCAAGTTGCGTCGGGCAAAGAACGCTGGAACAATGTGTGCAAGGATGTGTATGGAGAGATACAGAAGATGGTGAAAGAAGTCAATAAAATAGAGAAAAAGGTGTATAACATTGATGAAAACTATTCTCTCATTTTTTACAAAGATGGATTCCTTTTAAAACACAAGAGTTTATTAACGGAAGAAGGCAAACCCATGCTGAAATCAGTGAAGAAGGGACTCAAAATAGACATTGGTAAACTGGAAGCCGGTGGATATACCTATGAGGATTTGGCGGAAACCGAGAGAAGAGTTCTGGGAATCTGGAATGATTATGAGATAGAACTGAAACCTGGAAAATTTGGTGCATATGTGGAATACGGAGATGACAAAAAGGTTTCTCTCAACAAACTGAAAAAAACACTGGACAAAATAGTTTTAGAAGATGTGATTCCGTTTTTGGAAGAAGAAAAGCCGGCGACCACGGTACTGCGTGTTTTATCGCCGACGCTCAGTGTTCGCAATGGGAAATTCGGTCCTTATATTTTCTATAAAACAGAGAAGATGAAAAAACCCAAATTTTACGATTTAAAAGGGTTTGACCAAGGGTTTGGCAATTGCGATGCGGAAGAATTGATAGAATGGATTAAGAACACGCACATTAAAAAGTAGTTTGGCGTAATAACCAATCAGAGATAAGGGAAGAGTCTAAGAGAAACCGTAGGTTTCTTTTATTTTATGGACCTATATATAAATGGCGGATTGTGGACAAAGTATCGTGTTCCTAATTGTTTTCTATATTATCGCATTCATCTATGTAAAAGAACCTCATTTCAAGTATTTTGGGTACATTATGCTGACGATTGTGTATCTATTTTCTCTAGGTGTTATGTTGCAAAACACAAGTGCAATTACAGCGGGTTTTCAGCAGTTTAGAAGCACATTTTTGCAAAATGTGGGTGTGTACAATGTGTTTATGTTATTTGCTTTCTCTATTATTGTGTTCAATTTATACAGTTTAGGACGCGTGTTGGAAGCGTATTGGTCCAAAACAAAAACAATGAAGTCGTTTGATTTGAAACTGAGCGACCGTCATAAACGAAACTTGCTCCATTTTGACAACTCGTTCATTGTTGGAAATGTTGCAGCGGCGTTGTTGCTTTTATCGCTTGTCTGGAGTAATAATACTGGAATTGTATTTTTGGATATTATCAAAATGGGGTTTACAAACAACTTTACTCGGATGATTTTGTTCTTGATAGCGTTCGTCTGTGTTTGGATAGAGACTACTTTCTCTACTTTGTTTTCGTATATTAAGCGCGATTAGCATTTAGGAGATTTTATTTTGTTTTTATATCTGTAATATGTATAAATATAATGAGTGAAAGTCTAACTAATACTCGGTCCACAATTAATCCAAATAAACAACTTAAAGGAAGGATAGAATCAAGTATCCAAAACCGAAAAGAGAAAAGAATGAAAAATATTAATATGTTAAGGAATAAGCCGCCCCCTAAGTTTGCAATTGATGATTATGTTATTTATACTGACGATTCTGGGGTTGAATATAATGGTTTTGTTAAAGCAATTGATACAACTGTAGATCCAATTACTTACGGCATTCGTAGTGATGATTATGACGACTTATTAGCAGTGCCTGAAAATTATTTGAGTAAAATTATTTTTGAAAATACAGAAGCTGAAAAATTTGAACCTGAAGTAAAAAGAAATTGGAGGAAATATAACGTAAATACAGGTGTTGTAAAACAAACATCTGTAAGTGAAGAAGATAAACAAAAACAACAAGAATCATTGGCTTTGATTGATACTTTGCGAGAAAAAACTGAACATGCCTTTGGTTTTGCAAAAAACCCTAGTGGACAAACAAGAAATTATGAAGCAAATACCGGAATAGAAAATGCATCTATACTTGAGTTAATTTATATAGCCTGGGGTGTTATGCCAGATTACCAGAACGAACCATTATTTTTAACAGGGTTGGAAGAGAACGAATATATGGAAGATATTGGAAATATTAAAAAAAATATTACTACTCCTGAAAATTGGATTGCAAATGATAGAATGAAATCTCTTAATAAAACTGACAAAGATTCTTTAATCCGACCGGATTTAATTAAATCTGTTGAAATATTTGAAAAAGATCATGAAAAATTTACTGATCCAAAGCATGTTCCTCTTTGTATTATGGTATCGGTTGGAGATGAAATATCTGGTTATGAATGGCATAGTGCGTTATTGTTATTGTATTTTGATTATGATGCCCAAACATGCAAAGTTATAAGTGTGGGTGAAGGATATAGTGAAGCTGCTAGACATCAAAAGTTTGATACCCGAGTACCAATAGCAAAAGGTCTTACTAGTTCGCATACAGGAAAAATTGCAATATTCTCTCCGGACAGGTGGACAAAATATACCACAGGCGGAACAAAAAATCCAAATTATATTGTTACTGGAATATTTTTGCTAACTAGTACAATTTTACATAATATTGATACATTTATGCAAAAAATGGATAATGCATATTTTTATAAGGATGCTGATGGAATATATGATAGGACCGAATTTACTACTAATGATGATAAATGTGTATATATGGAGTCGGGCAAAGGAGGGTACAGCTGTGTGTCTTGGGTAAGTGGCGTATTGCACGGTCTTGTTGATTGTACAACTATGACTCCTAGAATGTATCATTATTTGGTAAACCCAAAGACAGCTATTAAGGCTACAGGAACGGCTGTATTGGGTATTGAAAATCCGTCATTGTGTGTAGATAAAGCATTTGGTAGTATAATGCCTAATTACTGGTTTCAACAACTAGTTTCTAGTTGCAAAGAAGAAAATATAGAAAAATTTTCAGATATTCTTATGAATAAACAAAAATACAGGGGTTTTACAGGTACATACAATGTTACAATTTATAATGGTATTAAGTATGTGAATTCTTTAATTCACCCACCTCCTAAAAAATCAGATTTTGGTGAAAAAGAAGGCGGACGCAGAAAAACCAAGCGCAATAAAAAGAACAGAAACAGAAAAAGCAGAAAGCCGAGAAAATAAATGCGTGAATTTATATTATTTTTTATAAATAATATATATAATTATGGCAACTAAAACTCAAGTAAAAGCGACTCAAAAACCACTTACAGTTGTTTTACAGCCAAAAAATGAAGATGAATGGTTTTTGGATATTTTGAAAAAAAAAGATATTGAACTATTTGACACAAAATCCAAATCTGAAAAAAAATTGCATGATTTAGGTATAACTATTAAAGCAATCTCAAAGGAAGCGCAGAAATTATATGACGAAATTGCATTATTTCCAGTAACTACCGTTTATTATGAAAATGATGAAGAAAGTCGTAAAGAATTGGGACTTAATTTTAGTAACATGAAAAATGTATCTGTAAATGAATTTATAACAACATCCAATTATTTTCAATGCACGAATTTATTATTAGAAAATCAATTAGAAAATCAGAAATACACAGAAGAAAATAAAAAAAATCAAGAAAACAAGCCGTTAATTATTGGTTCAAATGTTTTTGCAGAAACAATTGATAATGTTAATTTAAAAAATCCAAAATCACTGTTCAATTATACACTTGAAAATGCAGAATTCCAAGCATCTAAGGAAGACCCAAAATTACGAAAATTGTTTTTACAGATGAAACGAAATAATTACGAATACAGAGGAGGAGAACCGCCAACAACAAATGACCTAAGTAAAATTGATGGGTTCAAGTGGTTTTCAAAAATAAATAAAAATAATATTACCGAAAAACAATTACAATTTATAAATTTTTATTTGTTTTCGTGTCAATATGAAAAAACAACTCATAAAAACAGTGATAATATTAAAAATATTGACAGCAGTTCTTTTAAACCTCAAGATGCGAATATAACAATTATTTCACATTATCATACAGAAATTTCAAAAGATTCTCCACTTAGAGTTTATGCGAGCGGTACTATGTTAATCTTTACGATGTCAATAATCTACGGTAACATTAATACGACAACAAAAACAATTAGTTATAGCGATTTAAATACGCAAATTGGTAAAAATCAAACAATTTTTGCTTCACGAACCGATAAACAACATTTATTGTTTAGTATATTTTTTAAAATGATTGTTAATTTAACTGATGCTAAATTTATTGAATTCATTCGTTTGTTAGATTTTAAACTTGATAGATATAGTAGACTTAGTGATTTTATCTTGGAAAGCAAGAAAAATATTATTAAAAATATGAATAGAAATGGTAATGAAAATGAAAATATACCTTATGATTTTTTTATAGAAAATATAAATACAAGTAATGACTCTGTAATTGTGCAGACAGTTTTAAATAATAATTATAATTTTAATATTGAAATCGGAAAAGGAGAAGATAGCGAAATTATAAATTGTATTAGCTATTGGAATGAAATTTTGTCTAGGATGCTTTATTATTTTAATAATGGGACTATTGAAAATTATAATATTAATAAATTGTTTGTTGAAAACAAAATTAATAATCCCAGAATATCTACAAGTGATAACATAACAATTAGTTCAGATGAAAATATTGATAATATATTGAATTATTCATATACTGAAACAAATCCTCCTGTAATTTTTACACCACAAGAACACAATCGCAAAAAAAGTACATCATCTGGTTATGGAACAATAACTGATTATAATGGCAAAATGCTATTTTATAATGAAGAAACCAATAATGTTAAAAATGAAAAAAATGAAGTAATTGAACCCGAAGATTTGGGTAATATGTCAAACGTTTTTTCAACTGTGAATTCACGTATAGATGAATATAGAAGCAATGTAATGTGTTATTTATCCGATTTAGTTTATTCGCCAAATGACGTTGTTAAAAAAGTATCCGATGATATGTTTCTTGATATAGATAATAAAAGTAAAATAATTTATATTGGCAATTATGATCATGACCCAAGTTGTCCATATGCATTTAATCCAGATGGCGATGTAGTACCTTCATATAGTAGAATGCATGCTTGGTTATATATAAATAATAATTTTGATAACTCGGAAAAAACTCCTCCTGCTCTTGAATTATTTATTGTAACTAGAGGTTCAAAAGTTGGATTAGATTGGGAAGATATGGATAAATCTATATTTCAAGGAACCGCACTTTACAATGAACGTGCAGTATCAACTTCAACAATTATTTATAAAATATTAAATGATTTGGATTCAAAATATGATGAAATTATACAATACATGCAACCATTTGAAAATGAAAAAGAGCGTTCGCCATATACCAGAGATATTCAGATTATTACATCTGGACACAGTTTGGGCGGTTTTATGTCATTATATTTATCATTTATAAGTCTTTCAAAAAATGTGTTAAAATATTATTCTAGTACTAACAAAATAATCCAAGGGTTGGGAGTGGTACATACCAAAGACGGTTTTAGAATTCACAAGATATGGCAAATTAATAGTTTTATAATTCCAATCGTCTTTCAACCATTTGTACGTTCAGAATCAATTATGCAAATTTATAATAAAATACCATATGGAATTGTAAATACAGTAGTTAACAAAAGCAAGGATTCTTTGTTAAATTTTACAAACTCATTTTATAGCGATGGCGCATCCGCTGAATTTGTCTCGTATATTGAAAGAAAAAACGGAAAATTATCATTACGTCTGTATGAAAATATATATCTAAACGAATTGGTTGCAAAATTGTCAAATAAATATTTTTATTATTTTTCATCAACAATGATTGCACATTGTCATTTATTAGCACAAATGTCCGGGTTGTGTTTATATTATTATAGTGATCAAATAAAAACACAATTATTTGTAAAAGCAAAAATCAAAGGTTTGGTAAAACACCAAAACTTAGAAGCTACAAGATACGGTTTTTCACTTGAAGCAGACAATTGTAAAGAAATTTTACCAAATGAAACGATAAAAAAATTTAATACAAAACAAGCACTGGAAAATATTCAGGCCAATATTCGTTTGTTTTTAAATAATCCAGATGATAGCAAATCTTTATCATTTCATAAACCATTGTTTCCAAAACAAGAAGTAGAAGAAGTAGAAGAAGTAGAAGAAGTAGAAGAAGTAGAAGGAGGAAAAGGAAGAAAAGGAAAAAAACGCTCTTTCAAAAAAAGACATTTGAAAAAAAAGAGACATACTAAAAAAATACATCATAAACCATAAGATATTTTCTCTCCATCAATAATATATAAATGCAGGAACTTTATACATTATACACTATTCGCATGATTATGACCGGAATTGTTTTGTTTGGCGCCGTACATTATGGTGCAATGATTTTTGATTTAAATTTAGCCGAATATTTGAACTTGGTTTTCTTCCGTACATTTAAAAAACGCGGCGTCGTAGACAAAGTGATTTACGCTCTTTTTGCCATTTGTGCACTAATTCTCGCATTTGACCGCACCACATGGCTCCCTTTTTTAGGCGAAACCGTGTTGCCTTCAGCCGTGGTCCCGCTGAAAACCAATGTGGGGGATACCACCGTAGATGTCAAAGTTTCACCTGGCGCCAAGGTTGCATTTTGGGCAGCCAAACCGGGTTCCAACCCGGAAACCAAAGTTGAGAAGGCTTATGACGATTACAGCAACAGTGGGGTTGTTTTAGCTAATGATTTGGGTGTTGCCACACTTACCTTTAACAAGGGCACAGAATACGTGGTTCCGTCGGGCAAACAATTGAAGAGCCACGTGCATTATCGGGAGTTCAACGATAAGATGGGGATGGTTGGACCAGTTAAGAGCGTATTCATATAAAAGTTAGGTATTTATCCTTATAATTATTGGTATAAATTTATATTTTTATATATTGGAATATAATATATAAAATTATAATGTCGGCTTTTGATTCTAAAGAACCAATTAATTTGCAGCAAGACGAACAGCCACTAAAAAACAATATACCCACCACTCCATATAGAGAAAAACAATCCATGCAATTATGTGCAAAGCATGCAATTAATCATTTACTTCAAGAAGAAAAAACTGTGTGGGTTCCAAATAAAGGATTTTTACTTACGAACACACTGGAAAATACTGATGAAACAACATCTGCAAAAGATCCAAATATAAAAATAAATTTATGGAATTATTGTAGTCAGCGTGGAAATTATGAAAAACAAAAAACAAAAAATGATTATATTAACGAGAATGCTGAAAAAATTCATAAACAAATGAGCGTAAAGCCAACTATAAATGACTCATATTATACGGATCCTAAATATCCTAAGCGTATAACAGAATTTACGAGTGATTTACAAAAATGGGAAATAAATTATAATTTGTATGGCAACAAAACCTTAGAAGAAATAAAAGAAAAATTAAATGAAACATATGTAAATAACACATTAGATGACCTTGATGAAGGAGGTATTGGTTGCAACATGTCAAGTGGTATGTTACCATTTGCGTGGTTTGATTCTTTGATTATGGAAGTATTGGGTTATACGTATGTAGAGATTAATGATGAAAACTATAAAGAATTCATAAATGACGCTTTAAAAGACCCTAATTTTTTGGGAGCAATTATTAATAAAGGTGGATATCATTATATTTCTTCTCCGCAATTTTCTAATTTTATTTGTACCTATATATTAGCAGATAGTTTAAACGAAGACATTTATACTTGCTACTTAGATAAAGATAAAGATAAGTATTACAAAGATTTAAATATTGTGCGTGGCTATTTGGTGTTTGCGGATGATGAAAATGCATATAAATCAGTTGCAGTAAAACGCATGAATAATATACAACAAAATGGGGGCAAAAAACAAATAAATACAAAAACACAAAAACACAAAAATAAAAAAACCAAAAACCAAAAACCAAAAAAAACACAAAGACATAAAAATAAAAAGTAGAACCCCTTTGTTTCCTTTAAAAAACATAGAGACAATTTCATAGTATTTACAAAAAATGAAATACTACGAAACAAATTACGAGGATTATTTAAAAGCCGTGAAAAATTTCAATCTTCATCCTGAACTCGTCCCTTATTTTGCAAAATTCCCAGCAAATGTCCACAATTTAACCAATCTCATCTTTTATGGCCCTCCCGGCGTGGGAAAGAATAGCCAAATGCTGTACGCCATCCAGAAATACAGCCCAAGTGCTCTCTGTCACGACAAGAAAATCTGTATTCAAACAGAGAAATACACATACCAGTACCATATCAGCGATATTCACTACGAAATTGATATGTCTCTACTCGGATGCAATTCCAAACTGATTTGGCACGACATTGTTCAACAAATCGTGGACATTGTTTCTGTGAAACCCGACAAGATTGGCATCGTGGTTTGCAAGAATTTCCATTTAATCCACTCGGAACTCTTAGAGATATTTTACAGTTATATCCAAGAATACAATACCAAGTTCTCTGTTATCCAATTAAGATTCATCATTGTATCGGAACACATCAGTTTTCTCCCCAACAACATTTTGGATGCGTGCGAAGTAATCAACGTGAAACGCCCCGAAAAACAACTTTATATAGAGATGGTGAAACAACAGCCGAAAATGCGCAAATACAACAAGGAAACCAATACGACGGAAGACGAATTTGTCCACAAAGTCTCTAATTGCCGCCTGAAAAACGACCGCGAAGAGAATACGTGTGAACTCATTGAATCCACTGATATGAGCACGGTTCTCAATATCAAAGAACTCAATTATTTTGACAAGGTAGACGTGATGCCAGACGACGTTTTCAATACTATTTGTGACACAGTCATTGCACAAATGATGGCGCCGGATAAATTGGTCCACGCCACGTTTCGCGATGCTCTCTACGACATTTTGATTTACAACTTGGATGCGGTGGAATGTGTTTGGTACATTTTTTCGTATTTCGTAGAGAACGATTTACTAAAGGGACAAGACGTGAGCGACGTGCTGACGCGGATGTATAATTTTCTGAAGTATTTCAATAATAATTACAGACCAATTTACCACTTAGAAAGTATTATGCATTACATAATAATCAAAACATTTGGATACGATGAATTACCAAAAGGCCTGTAAAATACTTGGACTTAATGAACCAGTAGATGTGAATGTAGTAAGAAAACAGTATAAAATGATGGCGCTCAAATTCCATCCGGACAAAAACAAATCGCCCAACGCCAACGCGGAATACCAGGAAATCAAGGAGGCGCACGATTTCCTGATGAATAAAAACGATTTCTCTCAACCAGGGTCGTGGTCGGCATCGGTGTCGTCCTTTTTTGAGACGCTTTATAATAACCAGCATTTGCAGAAACGGATTTTCCATCCTTTGTTAATGAAAATCATTGGCACATGCGAGACCGAGATTTTTGAAAAAATGGATGTGCGTCGTGCCCAAAAAATATATGAAATCTTGTTGAAATACCGCGATTACTTGCATCTCTCTTCACAGTTCTTGGAGAAGGTGTGTGAAATCATTGAACAAAAAACGGCGACAACGCAAATTGAAGAAATCATTGTTCTGAATCCGAACTTGGACGATTTGTTCAACCAGTCTGTTTATAAATTAAAAGTTGGAGAGAACGATTATTGTCTGGTTCCGCTTTGGCACAGCGAACTCATATATGACAAATACAATTTGCAGGTACAGTGCGAACCGGAATTGCCGGAAAATGTACAGTTGGATGAGTACAACAATGTGCACATTTGGTTAAAATATGGGATTGGCGATTTGTGGACCAAAGATAAGATTGAGTTTGGATTAGGATTACAAACGTTTGAAATCCAAACGGACACTTTGCGGTTAAAAAAAGAGCAGTATTTGGTCCTTGAAAAAAAAGGGATTCTGGTTCCGAACAAAACAAATATATTTAGTGTGAAAGACATTTCCGACATTTATGTGCACATTGAGATTGAATAATTTGTTTGCTATTTATATAATAAATAAATGGAGCAAAACCCAATATTTAATTTTGAACACCTCAATGGAATGCCGCAAAAACAAAAATATAATTTTGGAGACCCCAATAGAAGAAGTGTCAACGTAGAACGTGTAACTAAAGAAAAAAAATTAGGAGAAGGATCATACAAAACAGTTTATGGCACAAAAGTTGAGGGAGATAATAGAGAATTTGTATTAAGCGAATTTAAAGACAATTTTGATGCGGAAGATTCTACACTTGAATATAAATTTGCATATAAACTTGCAAAAAATTATATTGCATCTGTACCGATTTATATACAAATCGGCAATGATGCAACGAGGTTTCTACCGACTGAAAGGGTTTTAGCCGATAATATAAAACTTAGTAACGGTGCAAAATTTCTCACTCTCAAACTAATTTGTGGCAACAATATGATTAGTTATGTAGGAGGGTACCCAGGTTTTTTTATAAGACTTCGTGAATTGTATAGTGAATTAATAGATATAACAAACACTATTTATATGGATTCAAAAGTAGATAACGTATGTTGTGACCAAACAACAGGAAGGATAAAAATTGTTGATGTGGATAAACAATATTTTGCAGAATTGACCAAATACATGATAGAAACCCAAAAAGAGCAATGGTTAGACTATATGATATTTCAGACATGGGTTGTTGAGTTCATAAAATATGGTAAAAGTGTAATAACACTAGCTGATGCCGGATTGGATGAAGACCGCGTTATAAAAATGTTCGAGGTTTTGATATGTACTCAACATTATTTTGAGAAAATGCCCCAGAACCCGATCATTAATTTGTGTTGGTATTCTAGAAGAAACTTTAATATTAAAGACTTAGTAGTTGTGTTTAAGCATATATTTTATCAAAATCCACGCGGAATGTTAAATTTTATTTATAATGGAGACGCGAATATATTATTCAACGGCGTAAAAGGTGGCAGAAGAAGAAGACGAACCATGCACCGAAAATCGTTGAGAAACAAAAAATCTAGAAAGAATAGAAAGAAATGAAAACAATAAAAACAAACAGGTTTGTTTTTATTTTTTGTGTATGTGTCTTTACAATTAGTATAAATTCTATAAATAAAATATTGGAAAAATGTTTGTATAATGTATAATGGCATCAAAGGGTTTTAAAAAATTAGTGTCCGGCAAAAAAATTGCGGAAGGAACATATAAAGTATTAAATACGACAGATGATGCTACTTCTGCAGATAAAGGTAAAAGTTTTAGTACAGTATTTGAACACGGGCAGACTAAGGATGATTTTTTAATTGGAGAATTTAAACCAGACAAGGGCGATTTTGATGCAATTGATGTGTATAATGAGTTTTTATTATACAAAGAATTTGGGTCAAAAGGGTTTTCTCCTAGAATACATTCGGTAATAAGTAATGGTATAGAAATGAGTTTACCTGTATTTTTAGCTCATATACATGATGAAAAAAGTGCTCAAGAAAATATTAATCCGGGTACAAAGTTTCTAATTGAAAGGAAAGATTGTGAAAAACTAATTTTTAATTATTTTAAACGTTCAGACAAAACAACAATAGATTACATACATTTTTTTACAAGTCTTCGTGAATTTATTTTAGAAATTGTAAGGTATGGGTATTATAATACAGAT
>JACCDO010343357.1_pt1 | contig 21374 bp, 21 predicted proteins | sample 7446101 | NCBI WGS metagenome assembly JACCDO01 (sample SAMN15323440, study PRJNA562643) | freshwater metagenome | isolation source: river surface water | place: USA:Blue River Watershed | collected 2017-08-16
TCAGTATTTGGGGAATTGGCAGTGATTGAGTTATTTTCAATATCTAAATTGTCAATAACTAATTTTTGTTGATAAACTACAGGATTAAGTCCTGTAGGATTTAATGTTAGTTGACTAGCAGTGGTGCTGATAGTATTATTGGTTACTGTTATTTCGCCAATATCTAATTGATTTGTTACTTCTAGTGTTGTAGTTCTTGTGGTACCGTTTACGTGTAAATCGTGGCTAGGTGCATTGGTCTTAACACCAACTCGGAGATTGTTAACATCTAAGTATAGTAGGTCGGTCTCAAAAGCCAGATCTACCCCGTTACGAAGCAGGTTTGCCTTTAAGAGCGGACCGGAAATTCGACCAACGGCCATCGTTCACTCCTTGTACCCCGTGTTTCACGGTTAACCACCTTACATTGCGGGTTTACCACAGTTGGATTTGCATGCGGCTTGGTCTGCTACATGCTTGTATTATTTAGTTACTTTTGGAATTAACCTAAGATGAGGGACCAAAGAGTGGTTCTTTCGTTGGCGTATTCAAACGTAGATAGCTCGCCAGTTCCTGTTACAGGGATCCAAGCAGTGCCGTCCCAAACTTCGGTATAATTTTGTTCGGTGTTGTAACGAGTATTGCCAGTTACTGGTGCAAGAGGTCTTGTACTGTCATCACCTGATGGAAACATTACGGCACCAGTACCAGTGATTTGCACATAAGCGGCATTGCCTTGTGTACCTAACTCTAAGTTTGTATCTGAAGTGATTGGACTTACAGTATTATCATTAAATCTAATATTTTCTACATCTACGCTATCTGCTACTAAATTGACGTTGCTATTTCCTGTTGAGGTTAATACATTGTTGTCAATTTGTAGGTTTCCAGAATATAGAGCGTTAGTTGTGAGTCCACTAGAATCTATGGTAGTTGTAGTAACGTTGTTTACCTTAAACAATAATGTATTGTTTGTAGGATGTGCTGTTACTGTTGTTTCTCTATCAGCAGAATATACACCCCCTAGCCCAACTAAGGCTGTACTAAATCCGCCAAAAAGTCCAGTTGCTGGTTCAAAACGCAATTCTCCCATAGTATTTAGGGTAACGTTTGATCTAGGAACACGCATTGCTCCAGTGCTATTGATGGCTAAATTATTACCACTTGCAGGAGTTAAAACAATATTACTGTTAGTTGCTGTGGACTGAATAGCTGTATTAGTAAACAGTAAATTTTCTACCCTAGTATTTCCAGTTCCGTTACCTGAAAAAACTAAATTACTATCAGCAACTGTAGTTTGTATTACATTTGAACTAAGTTTAACGTCAGTAGTGTTAATGGATGATAGGTATATGTCTCGCCAAATTTTGCCAGAGGCACCTATATCATACGTGTTATTGTCGTCAGGATTTAGATCTTGACTAAAGTTTGTATTAAAAGTTATGGTATCTTGTGATTGATTACCAAATGTAATTGTTCCCTCAGTTTGAAAATCGCCTGTAATTGTAATATTCTTACTAATTTGAACATTGTCAGTAAAAGTTATTTGCCCACTAGCAGATTGTATATTGAACGGTCTTGTTAGCGTTTCAATAGTATTACCACTAAGTCTAAAGTCACCAAGCTCTATTTTATTTGCATCTATGAACAGTTTAGAATCTAATCCATTAATTTCTAATGTACTAGGACCGTTGGCAGCGATACCAGTAGTATCAAAAGAAACTAACCCGTTTTCTAAATCAATGTAAAAAAGATCACCAACTCTAAAATCGCCGTCTTGGGCTTGACTTGTATAGTAAATTTTTCCAGTATTAAGTTCTACTGTTTCATTGGCTTGTATAGCTAAAGTGTTGTCGTTAGAAGAATCTAACCCGCTACCTATATACCCAAAATTATGGTTTATTAGATACATCAAAGTATCTGTACCATCTGCTACTGCACCATAATTGCCATAAACGTTGGCTGATCCAATACTACGAACTTCAGCTCCACCAACCCCCGTTGATTCAGACACTGGTGAAGAAAAAATAGGAATACCTACACCTCCCACCAATGATGTAGTAACATATATTCTCCACATATTAGCGTTGACAGGGTCTTGAATTATATAATCAACTACGTATATTGTTCCAGCTACGTTAATAGTCCAACCAGGTTGAACAGTGGTAGCAAACGTTGGTGGCAAATTAGTTTTATACCAAGCTACCCATTTTTCTCCAACCGAGTTTCCAGTTGTGTCCCAAATATCATTCGTAACAATTTGTAATATTTCTACATCTGGATAAAAACTAATAGGTTTAAGTTGTCCAGTTGGGTCAAATGTTGTATCTACGGTCATCCTCCACTGCGTTGTTGGAGAGGATGGCTCATCTTCTATTGATACAACAGTGTAAAACAGAGGCTGAAGAGGATATCTATCTATAACCGCCACTTGGCCTACTAGAGAATCTACAAGAGCTTGACTATAAAATTCTTTAGCTAAAGTTACGCTATTGCTGGTGAAAGAAAACAATGTAGGAGCTGGACCAACTGTAATCTCTACGGCATTACTTGGTTGAGTTGCATAAAGGCCTCTATTAGCAAAATATGTAAAGCAATTGATTAACTCAACTCTAACTCCGTTAGTCATAACCACTGCATCTACGCCTGGAGTTATAAATGTACAAGAATGAAATAACATACTTGCTTCATTACTTGTTGGATCTGCTACACTGCCGTCTAAGTAAACACCTCTGCCAGCATCTCCATCATTAAAACCTAAAATGTCATTTGCGTTAAATGATTCTGAGTTATTGGACAGTCCACCATTAGCTAGTGCTTCAAAGATTGCAGTTAAAGCTGTGCCTCCTTCAGCAATTTGATCCAAGTATGTGTTTGAAAATTCGCCATCTAAAATGTCAATAACACCAGCAGTTACTGAAGAACCTCTAGTAATAACTGAAACGTTTTGAATATATGGGCTTCTAGTAGTTACTTTAAAATTAGGCGCAAATCTAAAAGCATGTCCCGTGTTAAGAGTGCTGTTATATAAAAATCCTCTTACAGTGATATCTGATACACTAGTTTCACCATTTAATAAAAATACATCATTAAACAATGTATCTTCGACTGGAGTAATAATTGTTTGTCTAATATCAAAACCAACTACACTCACGCCAGCAGGAACTGTCAACGGAGTAATTTCGTCATATATCCCTGGAAAAATAAAAATAGTGTCGCCAGCTGTTGCTTGACTTAGCGCATGTTTCAATGTACCAAATGGCGCATTCTGATGATTGCCTGCATTGCTATCACTGCCGTTTACTGACACAAATAAAGATTTAGTAAATCTTAATTGAAAATCAATTCCAGACGGTGAAGCCATGTTGTCCACCGTGATAGTTGAAGTTCTTACAGAATCAGCCCATAGCTTTTTCCATCGTTTTCCGTCGTCACCCAATTTGTAAAGATTAGTGACGTTGGGTACAAAATTACTATTGATATCAGAATCAAAAGCAACATTGTCAGCATCGCTATCACCAAAAGTGACGTCACCATCGAATGTTATATTACCAGTAACATGAAGATTAGCATCAATAAAAGTTCTAACCGCAGTAACAATTAAATCTTTTGTAGGTCTTAATTCTAAATCGCTATTTGCAAGTATAGGTTTGATTCGTCCACTATCAATTTTTAAATTATCAGTGGCTATGGCTACGGCATTAATGCTCTGTGCCGCGTTAATATAAAGATTTCCCGTTGAAGTTGTGATGTTACTAACATTGTCAATGTCAATGTTGGGTAGGTGTATATTATCGTCAACTATAAGATTAATCGTTTTACCATAGTTGTCGATTTCTAATTCCCTAGCTGGGGAATCTGTTTTTAAACCAATTCTATCGTCGTTGACGTTTAGATACAGTAGATCTGTTTCAAAAGCAAGATCTACACCGTTTCTTACTAGGTTATCTTTTAATAGTGGTCCTGAAATTCGACCAAGTCCGTTAGCCATAGCATGTTCCTGTCATGCTAATATTTATTGGTTTAATCAAAACCAGCTATGGCGTAGATTGGTTTTCCGAATGGTACTGGTGCGTCAAATTTAACATAAGCAGTATTACCAACTTGTACCAAAGTATAGTTAATGCCTGGCAATTGAAATACGTTTTCTACGTAAATTTGTACGTTAGTGTTGCTTAAAACACCTAGATCATTAACAGGAATGTAAGGTAAAGAATAATTCTGTGTACCAGTTAGTACTGCTGTTAATGTTGCTGATTGATTTATGTCATCGATTGTGACTGTTGGAACTGTTAGATATCCTGATCCAGTATTAGTCATTGTAATAGATTGAATTTGTCCGCCACTAACTGCAACAGTTCCTGTTGCTACGTCTGTGCCTACATCAGGCGCACTAAAAGTAATAGTTGGTGCAGTAGCGTAGCCGCTACCAGGATTGGTTACGGTAACACCTTGTACAGTACCATCACCTTGCCCAGTACCAATGTTATCAATACGAACGTCACTTGGTCTGTCAGTTCTTAATCTTTCCCAACCCCAAGTTCCGTAACCAGTAAAAACTTCAAAATCGTCTAAATCAGTATTATAGCGTAGCATTCCAGGAACGCCAGTTGCTGGTCTGTCAGCAGTGTCGCCAATTGGGACTGTCAATGTTTTATTTGTATCAATGATGGCACGGCCATCTACTTCAACAGTAAAACGTTGACTCTTTGGGCGATACGTGTCAATATTTTTACGCTTAATAAATTTCATTATGCTACCGCCATGCTACTGATAACTGCATTAACAACATCGCTCACATCTGCTTGAGCAATAATAGAATCGCCATCACTTAAAACTAGTTTTTCCATATCCATGACAAATGTATCACTGGCAACAATAGTTAAGTTTTTTAAAATTTGATTAGAATTACCAGCTACGGCCCCGTCAGGAACTACCCAAACATTTACTACTGCATTGCTTGATGCGTGATGATTACAAATCATCAAAGTAGTAACCCCGCTTTCTCCATCTGAAAGATATATTTGTGTACTGTTTGTATCTGCTAAATTTGTTGCTGTTATCATTTTTTATCCTTAGAACATTAGACTAGCGAAGAAGGAACGACGCTTACTAACTATTTCATCTCTTACGTTTTCACTATTTACAAAATATAATCCTGTTCCACCTGGGCCTTCTTGTTCTGGATATATTTTTACAGTTCCTACTTCATGGTTAGGTGGATCATATGTTCCATCAATTTCCATACTCAAAGATGTTTTTAATTCTACAGATGGATTTTGTGTGGCTCCAGATCCAGGTCTTGTAGATAGCACAAGTTTTGTATTTTGTGCTTCCATTGTTATTTCGTTTGAGTCTAAAATTTTAATATCACCTATAACAATTCGATTGTTATAAGTTGTGATCCACTGATTACCACCAATGCTAGTTTTTAGTTGTGGCTCTAAAATTGAACTTGGACTTCCGTATCCAGGAACGTTAGGATCAACTAACTCCACATAGGTGTTTGTTATTTGGACAAAATTGCCCAATGCATTGCGATAATTTAATTGTAGTCTTCTTCTATCTGGTTGAACTTCAATAGCGTAGTCAACATATCCTTTGTTTGGCACGTCACTTGGATTTGCTCTAGTAACGATACGTTGTGTATAGTTCACAACACCATCTAAAGTTACTACAGCACTAGCATTTTCTGCTCCTAACAAACTTAAATTAGTATTAGCTGTGCCAGTTCTAATTGCGTTTAAAATTGCACCCGAGTGTGTACCAATACCCCCAGTAGGTGGACCAATAATGGCTTCCCACATTCCGTTGGTGACCGTGCCGTCATAACTCCAATTTTTGTTTTGATTAAAGAACCAGTTTGCGTTTTGTGCTGGAGCGTTAGGTCCACCCCTACTAACACTGATTCCTGAAATTCCGTCTACACTTACGCCTGGTTCAGTTCCGCCAACTAATCCTGGTTCACCTTTATTAAGTATAAGCACTTTGTCACTTATACTCAAATCATTGGATTCAATAGTAGTGGTGTTGCCTTTGACAAACAAGTTACCATAAACATATACGGTACCATTGTTTCCGCTAAGATATTGGGTTTCTAAGTGCAGGTCTTGTGTTGCCTGCACATGCCAATCGCCGGTTGTTCGGATGACTTCTCTTGTAGACATGTATTTTTCCTTATATGATATTTATCTGTATCTAAAAAACATTAGCAGTGCGTCATCAACGCCATCATATAAAATTTATTAAAATTTTTAATCATCTGATTAATCTTATCCAGCTGATTTTGAGCGTTTTCATAGCTTGACCGAGTTTTAGTATTACGTACTGTGACTTCTAATTTGCCTAAAATTGTTACTTCGTGGTCAATACTTTTTAACAGTTTATCAATATCGCGAGAAAATATACCTAAGTTTGTTTTACTCTTAGATAGTTTAGATCTCATTGCTTGCCAATCAAGACTATTAGTGATTTGATTCTGTTCCATCTTAACTTTATTTACTCACAAAAAAGCCCCATTGCTGGGGCTTTTTGTTTCTTGCTATCCTCTTAGGATTACTTGAAGCTAACGTTAGCAGAAGTAATAGATACTTTGCTTAGGTAGTCAGCCGCGTTACCTAGAGAAGAAGCAGTGTTGTTCAACTCTACATAACCATAACGTGTCATGAAGCCAACTACTGGTTCAAAAGTAGCTGGATCTAGAACAACGCCAGAGCTCATTAGAGGGATATATGGGCAGTAGAAAGCTGCCGCATCTGCTTCGCTTGGGCCTTTGTAACCAACTAAAACTTGGTTGTCATCAGCACCAGTGTCGCTTAGGTATGTGTCAACGTAAACACGCATTGCACCGTTCAATGTACCAACAAACTTGGTGTTTGTAGGTGCTTCGAATGTGCCTTCTGTTGTACGTGCAAATGCACTTGTTGTAGCAGACTGAAGAATTGTAAGAGCTTGGTTACTTACAACTGCCCAGTTACCTGCGCCACGACGTGTACGCTGAGCGATTTGGTTAGCAACACGGTTGATTTGAACTGCCAATGCGGCATGCTCGTCACCAACGAATGTAGCTGTACCACTTACAGCGGCTTGGTCATAAGTTTGACCAACGCTTGCTAGACCACGTAGGCTAGCTAGGATTTCTTGGTCGATCTCAGCAGTAATTTCTTGTGCTAGAGCAGCCATAATTTCTGCTTCGATATCAATACCTTGTTGTGCTTGAGCATCTTGAGCAGCTTCGAAAGTCCAACGTGCGCTTAGTTTGCGTGTTTTGGCTTCAACAGCTTGTTTCAAGATTTGAATGCTCATACGCTTACCTGGGTTGCCTTCTAAAGCGGCTGTAGAAGCTGCCTTAGGTGAAGCATCTGTGTTGTTACCAGAATAAGCAGCCGCAATCTTGAATGGGCTTAGTGCTTCGTCACCAGCAGTTACACCATCACCACCGTCTGCGTAACGAATACGTAGTGTGTGGATTTGGCCAACTGGACCGGTCATTGGTTGTACACCAACGATTTCGTTAGCAATAACGGTTGGCATTACACGGCGGATTACTGGAAGAATCACGCGGTTTAGTGTTGCAACGTTACCAGCACTTGTAGCACCAGCTGTTGCACTTTCTGCAAGATACTTGCGAGTGTTTTCAAGGGTCACACCCATGACATTACGCTTGTGACCTTGTAGGCCTTCTAGTAGGGCCTCTTTTGTATCTTGCCATTTTTCATTTAGCAATACGGACATTTGTTTCTCCTAATTATTTTAGACCCGCTAGCTTGCGGATGTCAATTAAATTATCAATACCTTCCTCGGCAGTGATTTTGGTCGGCTTGTCGCCTGTTACCTCTTTACTCTCGTTTAGTGCCTGTTTTGGTGCCTGTTTTGGTGCCTTGCCTTCCATCACCGCTGGTAAGTACTTGTCGAAAGCATCAGCTAACTTAGGAGTTTGTACACTCTCTAAAAGTTGACTCATGACATTTCGCTTTTCACCACTTAGCGGAGCTAGTAATTCCTGCATTGCTTCTTTGCGCTCCATTAGGTCTTTTGCAATACGAACTTCACGTTCCTTGCTTTCAACCAATGCCTGCACTTCTGCAATAGCTTGTTGTGCCTCTGCTAGTTCTGCTTCTTTCTTATCAACAATCTTCAACAAACGTGAAGTAGTTGATTTTTCATTAACATGACTAGCCATATATTCTGCATTGAAGGCTTCGAAAATCTTGCGACCAAAATTGTTTTGACGTGCGCTTTCAATGTCTTCACGTAGTTGTCCAATCTCGCTTGTTAGCTTGGTTGTAACTGCGTGTTCAACAATGGCAGCACTCTTAGTAATAAATTGTTGCTTGATTTCTGCAAATTTTTCTTTTGCTTCACGCACCAATTTAACTTTGGTTTCTGCAAGGTCTTTCTTGTCTTCTGCAAATTCTTTGATTTCACGTGCAAGTGCTTCAACTACGAAAGCTTCTAGCTTTGCAAAGTTTTCTGCAACTTTTTGACGATCGCTTTGGAATTCACCTAATTCTTTTGCCAAATTCTTAACAACAAATGCTTCTAGTATTTCAGAATCTTTTGTCATCTTTGCTTGATATTGAGCTTGTGTTTCTGCTAGGCTCTTTCTATCAGCAATGAATTCTGCGATCTCGCTTTGTAACTGCTCACCGATCATAGCGTCTAGTCCTTCAACGATTGCGGCACGATCGTGCTCGTAACGTTGAGCGAACTCTTCGCGAAGTTCGGCAGTTAGTTGCTCACGAGTTTCTTGAAGTCTGGCGTTCCAAGCTGTTTCGACTTCGGCTTTGATTTCCTCAGAAATCATACCGCTTTCGAAAAGTTTTTTGAATGCGTCCAACATCTTTAATTTCTCCTCGGGCTTAATTTAGACCTTTGATAATATTAAGGAGACTTTCCTTAAGATATTTTTGGGCCTTTGGATCTTCTCTAACTTCGTTTGCCACCTGCAATGCTCTATAACCACCTTTAGTATTCATAAAATGCTCATAAATGGCTGTAGGATATGCACCTGGCGCACTGGGTTGTGCTACTACGTCTACTGTGATGATTTCAAAATCTGATACTTCACCAGTTCTATCATCAACATTACCTGAACCTCTACTAGAAACACCTAGCTTAACGCCAGACTCTAGCATGGTACGTACTAAATTACCCATTGGTGTTGGCAAAATTTTAAATTTGCCGTAACCATTTGGACCATCCATCCACATGTCTGTGATCATGTGACTTACACGGTCCAAATTAACTTTTAAATCATCTGGATGGTCAACTTCGCCTAATACGCTGTATCCATTCTTAATTTGATCAATTAATGTTTTGACAGCATTGCCTATTTGATCAACAGGATACACACGCTGATTTGCGTTACGAATCCCGCCCTGGATACAAATCCCCTTCATATAAAGGTTCTTGCCGTCTTTGTCGTCTGACTCAACAATACAACGTGCTTGGTCAAACGACAAACTTTCGCGTAATAATAAGCTCATTAACTTATCCTAATATTACTTAGAACCTAGTGGGCTCTTAGTATTTCCTGCTTGCTCGCCTGCGCCTTTCTTCTCTGCGCCATGACCAGCACTGTTCTTTTTGTAAGCATCGCCAGCTTTGCCGCCTGGAACATTAATGTTACCAGAGTTCAAATCTTTAGCAGTTGGAGCTAGTAGGCCACCTTTTGTGCCTTCGCCTTTGCTTTCACCGCCTTGAGCGATATTAGCAACTGTACCACCCATGTCGTTCTTACCAGCAACTACAGACTTAGTATTTTGTCCGTCATCACCCATTTTACCAAATTGATTGTACTGCTTTCCACCAACTTGTTCAGTGTACTCACGTAGCATATCTTCTGGCATTTCTTCTTCGTCTTCTTCTTCGTCGCCCTCTTCTTCACCTTCTTCGTCGCCTTCTTCTGCACCGCCTTCTTCGCCGGCCATTAGAGCTTCAAATTCAGCTTTTAGAGCTTCTAGTTCATCTTCTAAGTCTTGTACGCGGTCTTCAACATCACCTTCACCGCCCATTTCAGCTTCATCATCGCCGAACTCAGGACCTAGATCCATATCACCTTCATCACCTTCGTCGCCCATTTCAACGCCCTTGATTAGTTCGTCTGTTTGGTCGCCGCCGATTTCAATAACTTGTTCACCACCATCGAAGCCAAAATTCTCATCTGTCTTCTTATCGTCTTCTTCTTTTTTGTCTTCTTCGTCTTTGGCTTCTTCCTCAGAGATTAGACTTTCGTAGATACCACGGCTCTTTTCTACAACGATTTGGTGGAAGAGCTCATTGGCTTTTTCTGTTTCTTCATTAATTAGATAATCTAATAATTGTTCAAATTTAGTTTGCATTGCGAAATTCTCCTTTGATAATAGGCAAGGCTGTCGAGTATATTTACAGCGTAGATAATTTATATAGCAGAAATATGTCAAAAAGACGTCTTTTTGACAATTTTTGTCTAAAGGTTAAGGGATTTTTATTGTGCTGGCGCCTGAACAGGTGTTGCGTACTGTGCTTGTATCAGTTCAGATTCTTCAGCTAATTCAGCCATATGTGCTTCGTAATTCTTACGCATTTGATTAATTTGTTTCAATGTAAGACGTGTTTTCCTTGTGTCAGACAACTGTAAAATATCCTTGTCATCTTCAGGATTGTAACGTTTATCTTCCAAAGGTGTACTATCATAGTCGTCTTGACCTTTAGAATCTTTATTGAAATAAATGAATTCGCGTAAGAACATAATAGTATATTTATTGCTGTGGCGCAGAACCTGCTGATCCGCCCGCAGTTGCTGGCTGTCCTGTTGGCTCAGCACCTGGTGGTGGTATGTCTGAATCGCCTTCGTTGTCACTAAATTCATCCAAATCGCCTTGGATGCCACCTGGGCTAACGCCAACACCGCGCATTTCTTGTCCTGGATTTTGTGCGTTACCAGTATTACCAACAATGTTCTCTTGACGCCATAACTGTTCGTTTTCTTGCATTTCTTCTTGGCTTAGACCTAAGAAACGTTTTAGAGCAAAGCGTTTGCTCATATAAGGAACTTCAGCAACACTTGTAAAGATATTGACACGCTGACCATCAAGCTCAGTTTGACGGTATGCGGCAAAGTTTTGTGGTGGATTAAACTTTAAATCAAACAAATTAGGATCAATATTGATACCATTGTTCTTTAGATATAGTTTAAATTCTAAATCAAAGTTTTCTGTAAACAAACTTTGTAAGCGTTCGCAATAAAAGTTAAATCTTAACTCTTGAATATATGCTGTACCTACACGACCATCTGTGAAACTAGCATTAGAATCATCAGGACCAGTAGGCAAATAGCTACTTGGTATACGCAATGCACGGAATAACTTGTTAGTAAAGAATCGTAAATCTTCAATCTCACCCAAGTTACTACCGCCTGGTAATACTTCAACTTTACTGCCGCGGCCTTCAGCAGTTTGCGGGAAGAAATAGTCTTCATTAATAGCTAATGGGTTAAAACCACTGTCAATAACACTTTGTCCACCACCAGTAATGCTAGGAATTCTGCGTTGATTTACTTCGTTTTTAACACGTTCAACAAAGCTCATAGCCAAGTGACTAGGCATGTTACCTACGTCCACATAAAACACACGTCTTTCTGGTGCTCTCATTACACGATAGATAATGATAGCATCTTCTAGTAGTTCTTTTTGTTTGTAGACTTTAAAGCACATTTCTAACAAGCTGTTTCCAAATGGGAAGTTGCTGTCAAGTCCTTCGCTTAGACTTAAATGTACCACATGTTTGGCGTCAATGGCCACTTGTTCTTGGCTATTGCTGAATCTACTACCAGTTAGTTGTGGGTAACCACCAACCATACCACGTTGAAATCCACCGCCGGTAACATAGGCAGCATTTCCTGGTGTAGCGTTTGGCGCATTTGGATTAATTTGTGTCACTGTTAATGATTGTAAGTTAATGTTTAAGTCACGTATAACATACTGCTCAGGCTTTTTACCTTCACTTTCATTAACAATAATTTTATCAACTTTGCTAGGATCTATATAAATCCATTTTTGTGTTTCTGGATCTCTAATAAAGAAACAGTCACCAAACTTAAACAAGTTACGCACTGTTTTGAATATTCTAACATCAAATTGATTTAATTTGTACCACTGTTGTAAACATTTTTTAAGTAATTTTACTTCAGTATTTGTAGCTTGTTCTCTATAATCAAGTTGAAAACAAGTATTGTTATCTTTGCTTTTCTGTGTGCAAAATTCTGCTAGAATATCCAATGCCGCATTAACTTCACTGTCAGCATCCATGGTGTTATATTGTTGGTAACGTTCTAATCTATTTGGATGTCCTGAGTAAACATCAGGCAAAAATGATGAATAGTTGCTTCTAAAAGCATTATAATTTGAACCGCTAGAACCAGAAATAAGGCTCTTGGATCCCCCTTCGTTGTTTACTTTGACAGGTGTGAAATATTTTTTCCAAGCCATTCTTATTCCTTAAGCAGTTAGTCTTCGCATGTCTTGAGCGAGAGTTTCTAGTTTGTTAATAACTCTAGTGGTGTCATCAGCATGTATTCTTTCAAATTTTTCTAACCACTTGTTATTTTGATCTAATAAAGCCGTAACATTAGCTGTACCAGTATTTACCTGCGAAGTGTCTTGAGCTACACGAGTATTGACTTGTGGCCCTGATACAGGTGCCGTGCTGACAGTTGATGTTTGGCTTTGACTATCATTTTGTGACACAACTGCCGCAGGATTTGGATTTGGCGCTGGCGCTGATGGCGCAGTTGGTGCAACTCTAATCTTATTGGCTGCGGCAGCAAATTTGTTTGCCGCATCTTGTGATAAGAATTGTACATCGATTTTACCTTTTTGACTATCATAGTTACTGTCTAACTTATAGTCTACACCTTGTTTAAGATTAGCTTGATCCATTAATCTCCTAATCTCGTCTACTTGTCTACTACTGTCTGCACCTTTGTCCACAGAGTATGTGATTTTTATCGGCTCGTCTCTTCTCTGATCTACTGGTGTGTTTTCTCGAGCATGTTGTATTCTTTCAATTTGACCAAGCATTGAATTAGCCGCAGGTCCTAAAGTTGCTCTTGGTGGTGTATTTTGCTGTTGATTTTGTGGATTAGCAGCACCAGGTTGAGAAGGTGGCGGGTTAGCACCTCCTTGACCATTAGAGTTATTTCTTCCTCCACCTGCTTCTCTTGATTGTGCCTTTGAATCTTTATACGCTGTAATAAGTTCTTCAATAGGTAATCCAAGATCTTTTGACTTATTCATAAACCCATCTGTCATTTTGTCAATACTTTCGCCAGCACCATCAGCAAATGCATTAACATAATCAGTAGCAGTTTTATTAGCAGTAGTCATTGCTTTGACCATTTCATTCACTACAGGGTCTGCTTGAACTGAAATTTCTCTTGCAATCCTACTCATTGCAGTGGTCATCACTTGTGTTCCTAGCGCAATGCTTAGTCCAAAATTATTCAAAGTCTTGTTTGCCATAGACATTGAGATTGCCATCTTAATGTTTTCTCTTTGAAAGCGACCTAATGCATCTAAATTATCTGCGTTTTTGCCAATTACACTTTCAGTGGATTCTTTTAATCTTTCTTGAACTTTTGTAAGATCACCAAATAAATCTGTAAAATTTATCACAGCATTTGCGGCAATACCAAAACTACCACTATTATCTAGTGCGGCTTGAGACATGCCATATGAACTATTTTTTAATCTAGTAATCGTTGGCTGTAGATCAACTTTTTGAATAGCTTCCATAACAGACGCGCCACCTGCTACTTCTCTAGAAAGATTTCGTAACTTGTCTATCAAATCTGGTGCTATTCCAGCTAATACCGCAGTTTGCTCATCAAAGCGACCAGTATAGGCTGCAATAGTTGCTCGCATACCTTTTTGTGCATCACCACCAAATAGTCCAGTCATTAAAGACAGCATTTGTTCTTTACCTGCTTCTCTAATGTTATTGTAAATTGTTCTATTACGAGCATCTTGCAGTGCGTCGTTGGCAGCTTTCATAACAACTTCTCTGTTAAAACCAAATGCATCGCCCAATTGAGTAACACTTTTTGTAGTAGCCAACATTCTGTCAATAAATTTTTTATTAGTTCCAGCTTCAGCTTGTGCAAGACCTCCAAGAAGCATTGAATTTTCTAATATAACTTTGCCGTAGTCATTGGCTCCAATGCCCAATCTCATAAATTGATTGTTATATTCTTCACCTGATTCTCTCATTGCTGTGGCTATGTCTTTAACTCCTAACATAGCACTTCTAGCACTGCGTCCTCCCAAACGAAGATTCATAAAATTTTCTTGCATCAACTGAGCATACTCTTGCATGTTGACACCTAATGCACTGGCGTTAATGCGTAAGTTGTCAAAGTCACCTGCAACCACGCCACCAATATTGCTTAATTTTTTGTAAACGTCAAATTGTTCTTCTAACTGACCAATACCTTCTGCGGCAAATTTGTATATCTTACTGGTGGCTTGAGTTATTGCATTGTCAGACAAAGCCGTATTGGCTGCAAGTATTCTAAGATTAGTTGAACTTTGTCTTATGCCGCTGTCTGCGGCACGTATTTGATCCACTAAGCTGTCAAGACCACCTGTAACGGCTTTTAAGGTATCAAGTAACACACCACCAGCTTTGGTAACAATACCTATAACTGAGCTAAATTTTCCAAGTTTACCACCAAGCACGCCAGCTTCTTCTCCAACTGCACCAAAAATTCCTTTTGATTGGCCCGCACCTCTAATAGCCATGAGTATCTGTCGTTGAGTTTCCTCCAACGCCATACCACGCAGTCTAACGCTTTCGCTACCTATTGATCCTGTGACTTCAGACATTTAATTTTCCCAGAAATATGCGCATATAAATAATGCAGTATATTATTTATCGGAGTTAAAAATGAACGGTCAACGCAAAAATCCACTGTCTTCTTTTATGAGAAGACCTAAACTATTCTTGAGGCTACCCAGCAAGGGCATGTTTTGGCCCGAGGGCAGTTTGGAGATGCCTGAAAACGGAGAGTTGCCTGTTTACGGACTCACAGTCAAAGACGAACTGATGATAAGAACACCAGACGCCTTGTTCAATGGACGCACCACAGTGGACGTGATTAAAAGTTGTATTCCTAATATTATAGATCCTTGGAAATGTCCTAGTCTAGACCTTGATGCTATTTTAATTGCTATTCGTATTGCTACCTATGGTGAAAAAATGACCATGGACGTGACCATTCCAGGCACCACTGAAAAAGAGCCGTTTGAAGTTGACCTAAGACCGTTGCTAGATCAAATTGTAGAAAACACCTATTGGGAAGAAGAAGTCAAAATTAACAACGACATGACCATATTCATTGAGCCAGTCAACTACAAAGTACTCACAGACTACAGTTTATTGAGCTTTGACAGTAATCGTGTACTACAAACTATTCTACAAAGTGAAGATATGACTGAGGAACAGCGAGTAGAACTAGCTGCCACAGCCATGGCACGTCTAGCAGACGCTACCTTAATGCAGATGTTGAATGGAATCAAGCGCATTAATTCCAGTGAAGGCAATACTACAGACCCACAAGACATCAAAGAGTTCTTGGAAAACTGCGACAAAGAGTTTTTTGAAGTAGTGGCCACTGCTTTTAGAACACTCAATGATAGAAACAACAAACGTTTCATGACCATACAGACTCCGCCACAGTATGTGGAAAAAGGCGCGCCAGCGCAGATGGAAGTTCCGTTTGAATTTGACTACTCAAATTTTTTCGTCTAAGGCTTTTGTCTAAAAGTTTACCTGAAATCGTCGATATCTCAGCAGGTCTCGACAAAGAAGCAAAAGCCCTAGAAAAAGATACACTCAGGTTAGCATGGTACATGCGAGGAGGCCTTACCACTGACGAGGCCTATCAGTTGACTTATGAGCAAAGAATTGCTATCAATGAAATCGTAAAAGAAAATATGGAATGGACCAAAGAGTCCGGTATGCCATTAATTTAATCTGAGTTTTCCTTAAACATTAAAGTTGATAATTCAGTGAGCTAAAGCTCACTTGTTCGTTACTACGTAACTCACATTTTTCTTTTAATTGATATTATAGAATAAACACGAAGTGTTTACGATATTATCCAGATTAATCAGCCACACTTCGCCCTGGCGGGCGAAATGAAATGGTTTGCATTATCCGAGTAGCACAACCACTTAGCGTTACGACATTACAGAGGCGGTCAGCCTGTACCTCGAGTCGCGTCTTCATCTGACGGCGGAATACAAATATACGCTAACATACTTGCATTCGTAGGGTTTTTCTCCCTTCCTTTAGCCTTTCCTAACTTCTAAATAGCAAAACCGGTTCATAGGCATATCCGATCATCGTCCTGTTAAGGATAGTTGCTAAGTGCTTGCTACAGCGGCAAGTCTTCCGTCCCCCACCACTCCGTGGGTTGTCTCTAGGCACATGATATTAACCTGTGCAAGTCGTTAACTGTTAAGTTGGGCCTTAAATTTTTTGATTATGTGTGAGCCGTGGACGCGAACTTGAATGTGGCCATTGTAATACTCTTCAGTTTCCAAGACCTTACGTTCAAATTGCTCTTTAGCTTCGAGATATGAAGTTTCTGCCTTACTCGTGCAATAATGGAGAATTTCACGTTTGAAGTTTTGTTTGCCTAGTTTGTCTATGTCTGCGTTTAATTCGTCGCTGGAGCCATAATATTCTTGCCAGTCACTATCCACTTTACTGCGGATTCGTTTCTTTTTCTTGGTGCCGTTTTTAAGTTTTTGTACTCTGTATGTTGTTTTAGAAAATTTTGCTAATTTTTTGCCTATGTATTTGCGATTGGAGATCAAGTTGGTTATGATATACACAAATCCAACACAATCTTCAGGTAGCTGTTCAACTGTGGTTCCCTCATACAGCCAAGTCATTGCCTTCTAATGACTCCCACGATGGTACTAATATCATTTTTTATGCGTTGACGCTCACGCTCAAGATAGTTGACACGTTGTGTCAACTGCATTACCAACCTTTCTAATCGTTGCAGATTAGATTCAAGTTGTTGAATCTTTTTTGCGTCAACATCGGACATCAAGCAGCCTTTGCTTCTTTGCGAGCGTTTTTCTCGGCTGTGATTTCGTTGCGACGGGCCTTAACTGCTTTCGCTAGCTCCGCTAGCGCCTTTCGCGCTCTCGTACCTGCGGCGTTGTTCCCTTTGACGAACTTCTCGTCCTCAGCTTTCCATTGTGCGAGTGTATCTTCGATTAATTTAATTGTATCTGTCATTTTATTTTCCTTATTATAAGCTGAAGTGCGTATTACTTACTTCAGCAGTTTTGTTTTGGGCATGAAATTGAGTTTTATACATTTGGGGGTCGTTTTGATTTAAATCTTCCCGTTTCTTCACGCAATTTTTTATTTTCACGCCACCTTTCGTGCTGTGCTTCCATGACCAAATCTGCCATCTCCTTGGTCAACCTACTGAGTTCACGCAACACCTTACGATATTCAATGGTGTTGTTGCGTGAACCATTCTCCAACCAATTCTCTTTACAGTTGTAATAGGCCACAATCAATTCTAAGAACCGTTCGTGCTTGTCTTTAAACATAGTTAAGCCGGGGTTTCTACCACATCTGCATCATTTGAGTAACTGGTAAAACCATTCTCTTTGATAACTCTTAAGATACTGTTGACTCTACCAGCTAGTTCGTCCTTGTGACTAATCAAATAAATGTTCTTGTCACGTTCTCTAGCCATCTTTTTAAGGATTGCCAATGCACCTTCGACACCTGCACTGTCCATACCAGCATCAATAAGCTCGTCAATGAACAACAGATTGATTGGATGATACAAGCTCTCCCAAACGTCTCTAAATGCCCAGCTTAGACTTAGTATCAAACGATTACGTTCGCCTCTACTTAGATTGTCAAAGTCTAAATCTTGACCTAGCTGTGTAATTTCCACGTTTAAATCGTTTAAGAATTTAACTTGATGTGGTAGTCCTGCTTTGGCTAGGTAATAACTTAGACGCTTGTTGAGATAAGACAAGTTTTGGTCAATAATCTTTTTACGAATAAAGCTGTCTTTATTAGTCAAGAGCTTGTGCAAGAACTCCATATGGTCTTTGACACTGGTTAGTTCGTTAACGGTGTCCCATGTAATTTCTTGTATGGCAGTTTTCTTAAGTTCGTCTATTTGTTCAGTGTAAGGATTAACTTCATTTCGCTTGTCAGTTAATGCCTTTTCTAAACTCTCAACGTTATTCCTGTGATTATATGCTTGTTCAGCACTTTCATAATAGGTACTTGGTCTTCCGTTGATGTCGCCAATCTCTCTAAGCTCAGTTAATACAACCTGTAGTTCACCGTTAACTTTGTCTTGATAAGCAATTGAATCAGTCAAATGTTTGATTGCGGTGTTTTTCATTTCCTCATGTTTGTGATCATGTAGTTCTTGTTCACATGCGGGACATGTTTTGTTATCAAGTTGCTCTAATTCTTTAGTATATTTTTTAACGGTCTTTTCAGCTTGACCAACAGCAGTTTCTAAAGTTGCTTTTTGTTTGTTTAATGAAGCAATACGAGCCGCTAGCTCATTATATACCTTGAGTCTAGCATGTTTTTCAATTTCTCCCTCGATATCAACAGAGCGCAACTCGGCAATGGCTGTCTGATAACCTGAACAGTCTTGCTCTCGCTTGGTTTCCCAGGCTTTGCTTTTAGTAGTGAGGCTGTCAATTGATTGCTGTACTTTTTCATTGCTAGTCCTTATGCTATCGATTTTAAAAGTTTCTGCTTGAATTTGATCTTTAACTTCTTTGACTTGTGTTTTTAGTAGTTCTGCTTTTTCACTCAGTAGTGTAATGCCCAATAACTGTTCAATAACTTCCCGTTGATCATTTGCTCGCATACTTAAAAACGGTTCAGTATAGGTATTGAGTGCTACCAAGTGCTTAAACATTGTTTGACTCATACCCAACAATGACTCTATGGCTTTTTGTGTTTCTCTACTGTCCCCTTGTGCATCGTCATCAGCATCAGATGTATCTTTGATCTCAGTGTCGTCAACATAGAATTTCAAGAAGTTTGGTCTTCTTCCACGCTCAATTTTATAGTGACGCCCGTTTATTTCAAATTCACAAGTAACAACGAGATTTTTACCGTTGATCTTATTGATTAAGTTTTCTTTCTTAATCTTTGTTAAGGCTTCCCCATAGAGCGCATAACTCAACGCATTAACAATGGTAGTTTTACCTGTGCCATTACGGCTACCACTGTCATCACCTCCCAAGTCTAAGTTTTCTCCCAGTACTAATGTTAGGTGATTTTTGTCAAAGTCTACTGCTTGGGTTTGATTACCCACGCTCATGAAGTTTTTTACTGTTATGGTTTTTATTTTAAACATGAAGTCCGTTATAAATGCTCAGTAGAGTATTAGTATTATATGTGCCTGTCTCTAAGGCTACTATTTGTTCTGCAACAATTTGATCCACACTCTCAAATTTTACATCAGTGTTTTCCTCTATAAGTCCTTCTAGATTATCTTTCTCAGTTATTAGACTTAACTCTCGTATATCATACTCTTTCATAAAGGTTTCTTTAATGAAATTAGCTTCTTCAAAAGTAATATCAATGTCTAAAGTAACACGAAGATATATCTTGCTTTTCATTATACTATCTTTCTCATCAATAAGTCTACTTAATTTGATAGTACGATATTTTGGACAGTTGTCCCAGTTGATATATTCAGGTTCCTTGTCCCACTCTAACAACATCATGCCACGTTCGTCGTCCCAACTATCAGCATAGTTGTGAGGGAAAGCATTTCCAATATAATGTATCTTGTCTCGGCTTTGTCGCTTATGAAAGTGACCACTAAAAACATAATCTTGATGTTTAAAGTGTGTAGGTTGTAGTTCTCCATGATCTGGCATCTGCACCATAGCGTTCATGTAGAACAGCGGAAGCTCAAAGTGACCAAAGATATATCGACTTTTGATCTTTTCAATATCCTTCCATTCGTCGCCCACAAGCCAGGGTAAAATAGTTACTCCGCCTTCAGTGAACGTGTCATTGACCATATTAATGTTTGGAAACAATCTACCGTACTCTAGACTATGTAAATCTCTTTTGTCTTTGTAGTACTGATCATGATTTCCAGTTATGATATGCACACGTTCAAACGCATTGTTGAGCTTTTCCAATGCTTTAACAGTATAGTTCATGGTACTGACATCAGTAGTACTTCGATTATGATGCCAGTCACCTAAGAATATACATGTTTCTGCATTGTTCTTTTTAGCAGTGTCTATAAACCAATCAACAAAATCCATACAATCTTCATTGTGTGTCCTGCTGTTTGATTTTAGACCAAAGTGAATGTCTGTAAAACACGCCGCTTTCTTAAAAAGATTTGTCATTCCTCTTCCTCTACTGGACTATCGTCGCTTTTTGGTTGCCTCATGCCTTTGTACAGAGCTGCCTGGCGAGCAGTTTCTTCTGCGTACTCTTGTTGATTCTGTCTAGTAAAGCTAGGTGTTAGTCCGTTTTCTTGTAGCATGTCATCTCGAATATTTTGCATTCGTTTTTCTATGTTTAACACCCTAGTAAAGCTGTTTGTAACAGCCGCAGTATAATAAGCAAAAGGATTTTCAGACTTACTTTCGTCAAACTGTAAGCCAATTTGACTTAATTGCAAAATTGCCTGTCCTTTCATTTCGTCAACATAAGTGTAGCCGCGCCAGTTACTACGCTGTGCATATCTTTCAGCCAACATCAAGAACATTCGACCTAATTCTTCAGTAATTTTTCCATGTTCTTTGTTAAACTCGCCTTTCTTTAAATCGCCTTTCCAGTGACTTTTTCCTACGCAAATCAGTACATCTTTATCGTTGAATGACCAATGTTGATAAGGAGGAAAGTTACATCTTTCATGTGCGTCTGCTGTACTTTTAACAGTTTTTTTCCTTCCGGGTGCCAGCGGAACATGTTCATGTGTCATTATTCTAAACACTAGATCTGTTTTGGGCACTTTTTTATAGTCAACAATGCAGTCTGCCAGTTTTACATCCTTAATTCCTTGGGCTTTTTTCTCTTGGTATAGCTTAGTTCCAAGTCTTTTAGCTCGGTTTCTCTTGGCTTCAGCAACAGTACGTATGTTGATTTTGTCAATTGAAGATAGTATTAAATCGTAATCTTCGTATTCTGGACCTAAAAATGAACCATAAGTGTTCTTGCTTTTGTGTATCTGTAACAATAGGTCCTTGTTGTTTAGATACTTGTTTCTTTTCACAGTCGTTGTTGTCATTATTATTATAGACTCCTAAGAACTATATTATAAACTACGTACATTATTTTGTCAAATAAATATGTAGGGAGAATAATCA
>JACCDO010929565.1_pt1 | contig 21372 bp, 13 predicted proteins | sample 7446101 | NCBI WGS metagenome assembly JACCDO01 (sample SAMN15323440, study PRJNA562643) | freshwater metagenome | isolation source: river surface water | place: USA:Blue River Watershed | collected 2017-08-16
TAAAACAATTAGCAAGAAAATCAGTCAATGAGTTATCCGCCATCAAAGGAATGAGCGATACAAAAGCTAGCATGCTTGCAGCGGCATTTGAACTGGGAAGAAGAAAGGAATCAGAGTCTATTCCTGAAAAACAGAAAATAACATGCTCCGAAGACGCTGCTAAGATCTTAAAACCAGCCTTAAGCGACCTACATACAGAACACTTCTATGCCCTACTTCTTAACCGACAAAATATTGTCATTAGGGCTGAATTAATTTCAAAAGGTGGTGTTTCCGCCACCGTTGTTGATGCACGACTCATTTTCAAAAGCGCTATAGAATCACTTGCAAGTGGTATCATCCTTTGCCATAATCATCCCTCCGGCAATTTAGAGCCCTCAGATGACGACCAAAGAATAACAGAACAAATGAAGGCGGCAGGAAAATTATTAGATATTACGGTATATGATCATTTGATCGTTAGTCATAAAGGCTACTTTAGTTTCGCCGATTCAGGACTGATGTAAACAAAAAAGTCTCCAATGAAGGAGACTTTATGCTGCAAAGTTCTTAACCCATTTAGAACTTCACAATGATGAAAACACCAATGCAAAAGTAACAATTCTTATGCCAACTAATAGCATTTCAAGTAATTGCAAGTAATTTTAATTATCAAATTGTTTTTAATTGATTAATTGACATTTACAACTGCAATTTGTATGACAATTATAAAGCCGAATAATGTAATAATTGAACCGCGTCTATTCCATGCTTAAATATGCTGTATTCATTTCACCTTTTGAATCATCCTCCTTTGCTCGTTCTTTTGTAACTTCACAAAAATTTTAAAGCAATGCAGTTTTTAGATGAATTACGCTGGAGAGGGCTCATACATCAACATACGCCTGGAGTAGAGGATTTATTGAAAAATGGACCTATTACTGGCTATTGTGGCTTTGATCCAACTGCGACCTCCATGACCATCGGTAATTTCGTTCCAATACTGCTCTTAATGCGTCTACAACGTGCCGGTCACAAACCATTGGCATTGGTTGGTGGAGCAACAGGCCTCATTGGAGACCCATCTGGTAAATCTTCTGAAAGAAAACTCCTCGATCAAGATGCATTAAATGCGAACATAGCTTCTTTCAAAAATCAATTGTCTAAATACCTTGATTTCTCTCCTGGAGCACATCAAGCAGAATTGGTTAACAACTACGATTGGTTTAAATCGATGGATGTTTTCACTTTCTTACGCGATATCGGCAAGCATATTACAGTGAACTATATGCTCTCAAAGGACTCTGTACAAACGCGCATGGAGAACGGCATCTCTTTCACTGAGTTTTCATATCAATTGATTCAAGGCTACGATTACTATTGGCTTTGGAAGAATAAAGGTTGCAGATTACAATTAGCAGGAAGCGACCAATGGGGCAATATGACAACGGGCTTAGAATTGATCCGTAGAATGGATGGCGGAGAAGCACATTTACTAACCTGCCCATTAATCACTAAAGCAGACGGTACTAAATTCGGCAAGACAGAAGATGGCGCTTTATGGATCGATAAAAACCTAACAAGTCCTTACCAATTCTATCAATACTGGATTAATGCGAGTGATGAAGATGTGAAAAAATATATCCGCATGCTGACCTTCCTAGACGAGGCAAGTATTCTCGAAATGGAAGCAGAACAAGCTAAAGATCCTAGTCAGCGTATCCTTCAAAAGGCCCTCGGTAAAGAGATTACCAGCATCGTACATAGTGATGAAGATTATCGCGCCGCAATGAGCACTTCCGACTTGATGTTTGGAAAAACGACACCAGATACCTTAAAAAATATTGCTCCGAACCAATGGGAGAATGTGTTTAGAGGAATCCCTACTTTCAAAGTAGAGCGTGCTGCGATTGAAGCGGGTGCACCAGTCCTAAACTTACTTGCGGAGTTGACGAACATCTTCCCTTCAAAAGGAGAAGCACGCAAAATGCTTAGCGGAGGCGGTGTGGCACTTAACTTAGAGAAAATTTCTTCTATCGATTTGAACATCACTACTGATCATCTCATTCAGAATAAATACATGGTGGTGCAAAAAGGAAAGAAAAACTATCACCTAATCATCGTTGAATAATATGTCAGGCTATCGTTTGCTATTAAGTACTTTGCTCCTTGCATTCCTAGGCATTACAAGTGCGAATGCAAACGATCGCTCCGACACCATAGACGTGCTGCACTATGAAATTCATTGTAATCTTAGCAATCCTAGTTCACAAAAAATTCAAGAGCAGACCAGCATCCAATGGGTGAATAAAGTGAATGGACTGCAAAACTGTAGTTTTGATTTACGTGGCCTGCAAATTGATTCCGTTATTTACCTAAATCAAAAAATCAATTTCTTACAAGTAGGTCATTATATACAACTAAACTGGCTTAACCCCCTATCTATGGGCGATACAGCCCTTATGACTTTCTTTTGTCAAGGCACGCCCTACAGTGATCCAAGCTGGGGAGGCTTTACCTTTAGCGGCGCTTATAGTTTTAATCTTGGTGTTGGATTTAGCTCGAATCCGCACAACTTAGGAATGGCCTGGTTTCCTTGTAACGACCGTTTTGATGATCGAAGTTCCTATACTTGCTATATCGAAACTGCTAGTACCCAAGTAGCTTATTGCAATGGATTATTAATTGACACAATACATACTTTCAATAATACTATTATTTGGCATTGGGATTTCACCCAGGCTGTAGCTCCATATTTAGCGAGCGTTGCAGTTGCTCCGTATGTAAATCTACATTCGCAAATCATCACAAAAAGTGGAAGAAGTATTCCATTAGAAATCGGAACACTCGCCTCCGATAGCAATGCGTGTAAAAATTACTTCTCTAAAGTACCGCAAGCTATGTATCTGTTCGACTCCTTATGGGGTGATTATCCTTTCGATAGAGCAGGCTATGTTCTCGTTCCATTCAACGGGGGCGCGATGGAACATGCTTCTAATATTGCCATCGGAAGAGCCTTTGTAACGGCAGGTTTGACTTACGAAACCATGCATGCGCACGAACTTTCTCATATGTGGTTTGGTGATATGGTGACTTGCCCGAATGAAAATGAAATGTGGCTTAACGAAGGATGGGCTTCGTACTGCGAACGCATTTTCACAGAACATATTTATGGGAGAGCTGCATACGATGTGTCTATCAAATCAAATCACCTAGCGGTATTACAATCAGCACCCATAAACGATCAAGGCTATTTCCCCGTAGCAAATGTACCGCATGCCATCACCTATGGATCCACTGTTTACGACAAAGGCGCAGATATGATTCACACGCTTAGAACCTATATGGGTGATGCAGATTTCTATGCTGGTATGAAAAGATATCTAGCACAGCATGCTTGGTCGAATAGCAGCACAAACGGACTCCGTGATTCACTCATCGCCTATACAGGAAAAAAATATCTAAAAGATTTCTTCGACCATTGGCTATCGCAAGCGGGGTTTCCTGATATACATCTTGTTAAATGGTCTAATAATAAGGTGCAACTACAAGTGACACCAGCCCAACATGCTACCCAAGATTATGGCTATGTACCTATTACCTTTAGCTGCTTTGATTCTACTTTTCATCGTCAAGTAATTCAAAGCGCTGTGAATAGCAGTTGTCAAAGTATCACACTAAACATCCCATCAGGAACACGTTTGGTGGTGCATGATTTTGATGAACTATTAAGCGATGCACTTACTTGTGATTGGAAAATCATTTCTAAAACAGGTGGATTTAGTTGGGCGAATGCCAAGATGAACGTGAGTGTAAAAAACATTAGCGACTCTGTATTCTTACGAATAGAGCATCATTGGAACCGACCAAATGCCATTCAAAATCCGACACTCAAAAACATGGCACACGTAGCCGATCGCTATTGGGTGGTACAAGGTATTGCCATGGACAAATTGGATGCAACAGCAACTATCAATTACAATGGTGGCGCCGCAAATAATTATCTCGACCATGCTTTCATTACTAACACAGAAGATAGTCTTTTCATCTTATACAGAACGGATGGAAGTAAGGATTGGTCGATACTTGACGCGAGCGAATACACCATCAATAAGCAGGGAAGTGCAAGCAATCAAATTGGACAAATTACTATCCAACATTTGAAGCAAGGAGAATATACTATGGGTATATATGATTATGCTTATCAAGATACCAGTGTAATCATCACCCCTGCACCATGTATTGCCCTTAATGATATTAATTTAAAAGATGCTAGATGCACTTATTTGACAATTTCACCCAATCCAAATAATGGTCAATACACCATAGAATGGCCAATTACAAGTGCGTGCAAACAACTTAGCATTTACGATTATACAGGACGTCAATTAGAAAAAATAGTGAAGCCTCGCGGAAATTCATATCAAGTAAATAACCTCCCTAAAGGGATGAATTTTATCCAACTTGATTTAGAAAACGGGACTTCATTAACGGGTCAAGCCTTAGTCCAATATTAACGTCGAATATCCACAGAATAAGGATCCACGGAAAGATCCAAATGATAATTCTCTAAGCTTAGATAATCTAAGCTTACCGAAGAAATAAATCCATTTCGTCCAGCGCATGCTGCAGTATGATGCGGCGGAGGCCCTTTTAAATCGAGATTTCGGCTCGCGACAAATAATCGGTGATTTGCATCATCTACCACCAAACCATGCGGCTGATAAAAACCTTCTTTGATATGCTTTACCACTTGTAAAGAGTTATAATCAATCACAGTGATCGCTCCTAAACATGCATTGGAAGTACACGTAGAATCAGAAATACAACTCACAAATAAATAAGGGAAACGCTTCGAAAACGCAAACTCCTGCGGATAAATAGCTGTTGGAATAATACTTAATAAGGAATCATTCTTGGCATTATAAACACGTACATCATTCTTTAATTGCGTATTGACAAAGTACTTGCTGCCATCTGGACTAAATACTATTTCATGAAAATTTAAATTATCTGCAGCGCTAAAACTTGCTTGACTTCCCGGCACCAAACATACTTTTTGAGGCAGTTGCGGCTGCAATGGATCTGTAACATCCATTTTGTAAACGAAATTGCCTCCCGATGGAAGAACATATAAATATTGTTCATCCGGACTTAAACTCATTCCATGCGGTAGAACAAACAGACCTGTTCCAGAATAATACTTTTCATCAATCATTGTGTTTAGATTCACGACCACTACCCTGCCGTCGTTTTCACTATCCTATACGAAAGCACGACTACCGTCTTTTGTTAAAATAAAATTCACCCAATTGCCAGCACCAAAACTAGCACTGCCAATTATCTCATCCGTTGCCGCATCGATTTTATGTAAAACACCATCATTATTTAACAAAACATATACATAGCGCGAATCCCTTGATACACTAACCTTATGCGGCCCCTCCACCCCACTAGAAGTCCCTACCTGAATGTATCGCATCAATAAACGAGAATTCGCATCAATAACTGCTACCCGATCACATCCTTGATTCGTGACATATATTTTTGAACGATTGGGTTTATCACTAAAAGGCAATCTTCCATATTTATCAGGAGCACCTTGCATAATCCAATTATCTAAAATCTTCAATTCTTCACGCGACAATGCTGCGCCTGTTTTAGGCATTCGTGGACTTAACTGCTCTCCTAAATCTGCAAAGGTATTACAGTGCATGAACACATGACTTTCCATCGTATAGTGAGGAATCACCACAGATTCAAAATCTTCTGTACCCTGAAAACAAGCTTGCCAAGTCGAAAGATCTAAACCTGCCGCCAAATCCTTATCCTGCGCATTATGACAACCTGATAAAGCACACTTAGTCAAAATAATTTGAGCCACAGGTGCAGGATATCCCCCATCTAAAGCAGCCGCTTGCTCTCTCAAGCAAGAAGGCAATACTAAGGCGAAGATAATCGCGACAGTTGGGAGAAAAAGTAAATATTTACGCATAATCAAATAAGTTGTTTTGCCATGAGTTCATAGCCCTTGATTTAGATTCCGTAACGAATCTCCTTCAAATTTACGGAATGAATCGCACCATCACACTCGAATAAGAGCAATCCCGTTTCACTCACTCCTCGGATAGTCCCATTTACGCGAACACCGTTCCATAAATAGCCCAAACATTCATCCTTCTGAAACAAGGCATTCACATATTCTTCCCAAAGTCCTTTCATCAGTCCAGCCTGCATTTGCAAATAAACCGAATGCAAAACAGAAAGCAATGACAATAAACACTCCTCTCGATTCAATTCACGTCCAAGTAATTGCTGTAGCGAAACAGCCTGGGATAATTCGGCAGGAAAGACCGATGTGTTGACATTCAGTCCGACACCAACAATACTTGCCTTTATTTGCTTGCCTTGAATTGTATTCTCAATTAAAATACCCGCCAACTTCTTCCCGTCCACATAAATATCATTTGGCCATTTCACCTGTGCCTCCAATTCAAAACTCCCTTTCAGCCAACGTTTCAAAGCAACAGAAGCAGCAACTGACAAATTAAATTGTTGCTCAATCGTACACTTCGACTTTAGCCAAATCAAACTAAACAAGAGGTTTTCTCCTGAAGGGCTCCACCACACATTTTGAAATTGACCACGACCGGCGGTTTGAAAATCGGTCACAATGGCCGTTTCATCCACAACTTTTGAGTTTAAAAGTGCGTTGGCATATTTATTGGTACTATCCACAGCGCCTAAGCCTATGATAGTTGATAAATAAGGTGTTAAACCTTCATTTTTACCCCAAGTATGGATAGGATGACAAAACAAAATAACGTACTTTTGAGTTTATTACTCAAAGGTTAAAAGACTTTAGCATTTTGGCAAAGACATCTGTAAAAAAATCTGCCCCGGCAGCAAAAAAAAATAGCGCTCCTAAAAAAAGTGCTCCGGCAAAAAAAGCAGCCACTTCAAAAGTAACTGCTAAAAAAGACGACGCTAAAAAAGCGGCTCCGAAGAAAGTAGCTCCTAAAAAAGAAACTCCAAAAAAAGTTAGTACCCCTAAAAAAAGGGTTGCTGCTAGCTCTAAAGAGAAGACTTCCAAAAAAGCTCCTATCGAAGTCGTTAATGAAGTAGCAAGAAAAGCAAAACCAGCTTTACCACCAACGAAAAAAAACGCAGGCAAAGTTAAAAAGACTGCTGCCGACAAAGGCGTTCGTAGCAAGGTAACACAACAAGGGGATGCTGAACGTTTGTTAGATGCAATCATTGAAGGACTTCAAGACATGAAAGCGGTAAATATCGTTAGTATCAACTTGAGCAATATCGAAGATGCAGTTGCAAACTACTTCGTGATCTGTGAAGGGGAAGCCACTACACATATCAAGGGTATCGCCAATAACGTTGAAGATAAAGTCTATAAAACAGTAGGTGAAAAACCGTGGCATATCGAAGGAATGGAAAACCTAGAGTGGGTAGTCGTTGACTACGTGAACGTAGTGTTGCACATCTTCCGTAGAGAAAGTCGTTTATTCTACCAGTTAGAAGACCTTTGGACTGACGGTGTCCGCACAGAACATTAATTAAAAAATTGTGATTCGTATGAATTTGAATGCAGAAGAGTCGAAGGAGACTAAAAAAGAAAAAGCTGCTAGAAATAACCCTTTCCAAAATAACGGTGGAATTGGTGGCGGTAAGAAGCCGAAAGGAAATGGTTTTAAATTCAATATCTATTGGGTTTATATCCTTCTTTTCGTGGGTTTGATTGGCATGCAATTCTTTGCCATGAAAAGCAACCCGAACGAAATCACACAACAAGACTTTATCGTCAACTTCGTGAGCGATTCATTGAAGCGTCATGATATTGATAAAATTGTCATCGTTAATCAAAAGTTCGCTGAAGTTTATTTATCAGCTACCGCTCTTAAGAAACCTGAATACAATGATGTCAAAGGAACCAACTTCGGTGGCGACAGCAAAGGTCCTCATTATCGTTTTAATATAGGCACCTTACAAGTTTTTGAAGAGAAAATGAAAGATGCGCAGGCGAAGATGAGTCCGAAAGAATGGTTAAAATGTCAATACGTGGATCGTACTGATTGGGCTGACGGCTTGTTAAGTTGGTTGCCTATGATCATTATGGTTGCCCTATTCTACTTCTTATTCATTCGCCGCTCTGGTGGTGTTGGAGGAGGAGCTGGTGGCGGAGGCGGTATCTTCAATATCGGTAGAAGCAAGGCGCAATTGTTTGATAAAGATGATCGCGTAACAACGACGTTCAATGATGTAGCTGGCTTAGATGAGGCGAAAGAAGAAATCATGGAAATCGTAGATTTCTTAAAGAACCCTAAAAAATACACTAAACTCGGCGGTAAAATTCCTAAAGGTGCTTTATTAATAGGCCCTCCAGGTACCGGTAAAACATTGCTTGCGAAAGCTGTGGCAGGTGAAGCACAAGTTCCTTTCTTCAGTATCAGTGGTTCTGACTTCGTCGAAATGTTCGTCGGAGTGGGCGCTTCACGTGTTCGTGACTTGTTCCGTCAAGCGAAAGAGAAATCACCGTGTATTATTTTTATCGATGAAATCGACGCTATCGGTCGTGCACGTGGCAAAGGCATGATGCAAAACAACGATGAGCGTGAAAATACCTTAAACCAATTATTGGTTGAAATGGATGGCTTCAGTAGCGATACAGCTGTTATCCTTTTAGCAGCCACCAACCGTCCAGATGTATTGGATAGTGCTTTGATGCGTCCAGGTCGTTTCGATCGTCAAATTAGTGTCGATAAGCCAGATGTAAAAGGACGTGAAGCAATCTTCAAAGTGCATTTGAAAAACAAAACTTTAGGACCGGATGTAGATGCTGCTAAATTAGCACTACAAACACCAGGTTTTGCGGGTGCTGAAATTGCAAACGTATGTAACGAAGCTGCGTTAATCGCTGCTCGTCATAACAAAGAGCGTATTGAAATGAAAGACTTCCAAGACGCAGTGGATCGTACAATTGGCGGTTTGGAGAAGAAGAATAAAATTATCAGTCCGGAAGAAAAACGTATTGTGGCGTATCATGAAGCTGGACATGCTGTTTGTGGTTGGTTCTTAGAACATGCAGATCCATTAGTGAAAGTGACCATCGTTCCAAGAGGTGTTGCCGCTCTAGGTTATGCGCAATACCTTCCTAAGGAACAATACCTCTACACCGTTGAGCAATTGAATGACACCATGTGTATGACACTCGGGGGAAGAGCTGCGGAGGAAATCATTTTCGGAAAAATTTCTACCGGCGCACAAAGCGACTTACAACACATAACGAAGCTTTCTTACAGCATGGTTACCGTGTATGGTATGAATGCAAAAGTGGGTAACGTATCATTCTATGATCCAAATAACGAATACGGATTTACAAAGCCTTATTCAGATCATACCGCAGAATTAATTGACGAAGAAGTTCGTCAAATTATAGCGAAATCATACGAACGCACGAAGCAATTACTAACGGAGCACAAAGTAGCTTTAGAGACCATTGCGCAAGAATTACTTAGCAAAGAAGTACTCTTCCAAGCTGATCTCGAAAGATTAATCGGTAAACGTCCTTATGATATTCCAACTGAAGAAGCGACACCTACGACAGAGATAGCTGCTACCGAGGAAACGCCAACTGACAATACACCATCTATAGATTCTTCTACCGATGGTAACACTACAACAACTACAGATACAACTCAAAACCCTGCGTAAGCATTATGAAAGCTTCAGGATCTAAAGAAAAAATTCTTACTCGTATTAGAAAGGCACTGGATCAAAAAGTTCCACAACCCTTTTCAAATATCGATAATCAAAGTTCAATTTATACAGCTCCTACCGAAGGTGCGGAAATGACCTTTGCTAAGAACTTTACAGGCCTTGGCGGTCGTTTCATGTATTGCGAAGATACTGCAGAAATGAGTCAAGCAATCCTTGACTTGAGTACAGCCAAAGGATGGAATCAAATCGCTTGTTGGGATGATAATATTATTCGTTTACTAGAACGTAAAGGATTGAACAATATCAGTACATCTCATGACAAGGATCTAATGAAATTGGCTGATGCAGGCATTACTTTGTGTGAGGGATTAGTAGCTCGTACCGGAGGAATTTTATTATCCTCTTCATTGAATTGCGGTCGAGCTTTATCTATTTTACCACCCGTTCATATAGTTGTTGCATTCACAAGTCAGATTGTACCCGACCTTAAGGATGCCTTCCAATTAATGAGAGAGCGCTACCCTGCTGGTTTGCCTTCTATGATAAATTTTGCTACCGGACCAAGCCGTACTGCTGATATTGAAAAGACATTAGTAGTAGGGGTGCACGGACCGAAAGAAGTGTTCGTTTTCTTAGTAGACGAGGCACTCGAAGCCTAAAATAACTTACGTTTAAAGCATAAAAAAAGTCCTCCATGGAGGACTTTTTTATTTATCGAAGAGGAACGATCTACTGAAGTTTGACTTTTTCTTGAGAAGCCATTGCAATTGAATCGGCTACACGATTTTGTATGGCGCGCTGTAACATTTCTTCATCAGAAAGCCCAACCATTTCCATCAAGTTAGTTGCATCCTTCACCAAACTATGAGTTGGATACTTTTTAAGAAAATCAGCAAACAAACTTTTAGATCTAGCTACGTTCTTTTGAACATCAACAGCGTTCTCATTACTCTGTGCCCAATCAGAATAGGCTAAAGCTTGGAAAAACAAGGCATAAGAGGCCCAACGATCCGATGAATACTGCACACAAACTTTATTGAACAATTCTGCAGCCTTTTGATAGTCGCGCTTTGAAGAATATAATTGTCCTTCGCGAATTAAATAAGTAGGCGTCATGCTATCCTTTGGATACTTCGTTGCATAAGCATCATAGTCAGCAATTAAAACATTTGCCAAGCTATCCATCGCTTTGCTACGCGCTGTACTTTGCATCAAGGTTTCTTCCTTAACCAAAATATCATGTCTCAAAGATTCCTCAGATTGACAAGCAATAAATAAACCTAGAAGAGCGATGACAAATAAACTGTTCTTTTTCATAAAACTAAAAGTTACCCAATTTCAAAACATTCTTAATTCCCTCCTCTAAGCTGGTTAAAGGACGATTCAACAACTCGCGCATCTTAGAAATATCTGGCTGACGACGAGTCATATCGCCATCCCTTAATGGTGGAAGGTGAATTATTTCAGACTTTGAATTCGTCAAACGAATAATGATTTTTGCCAAATCAACGATTTCAGTGATTTCATCATTACCGATATTCACGACGTCATTTACTATTTTATTTTCTTTAAACGCATTGAGACAAGCGTCTAAGTTATCATCGATATAACAGAATGTACGTGTTTGTGATCCATCACCATAAATAGTGATAGGTTCATTATTTAATGCCTGACGGATAAATTTACTCATCACAAAATCGACACTTTGCTTAGGGCCGTAGGTATTAAAGAATCGAAATATAGTATAGTCTAAACCGAATTCTTGCGAATAAGAACGACAGAAAGCTTCACCAACATTCTTAACGATTGCATAAGGCAAACGAGAATTCAACGGAGTGGTTAATTCGTTTTGGGGTAAGTGGACAGGTTCCCCGTACACTTCACTTGAAGACGAATAAAACACACGTTTTACACCAGTATCCTTAGCTAAGGTCAATACGTTTTTAATCCCTTCTATATCATTCAACACACTAACGGGATTATCCAATGTTCTGATAACACCAACTACCGCTGCATAATGAAAGACATAATCAAAATGATGTTCGTTCATGATGGCACTAATACTGTTCCAATCATTTACATCACACTCATAAAAACGGTAATTAGAGGGATTGCTAGTAGGTAGATTTGCCTTGCTTCCCGTATGGAAATTATCAACCGCAACGACATAATTATTCGGGTCCAACAATAGACGATCCGCTAATGAACTAGGCACAAAACCCGCTCCTCCAGTTATTAATATTTTTACCATTTTCAACCGAATAATATATAGCGAAGTTATAAAAAAGTGAGGAGAATTTGGAATAAAAAAACGCCCTATAGCGTTTTAGCTAAGGGCGTTTTGTAAAAAATTATTTATCAGCAACTTATTGCTTAATCAACTTCTTAACATAAGTTTGACCATTCATTTGCACTTGCACCAAGTGTACACCACTTGCAAAACCGTTCACATTAACTACTAGGTTATTGGTGCCTACGCTAATTGCATTTTGTGCTTGATATTCCAAAGTTCCATTTAATGAATAAATACGAACCATTGCATTTGCATCCGCTTTCGTTGCAGTAATCGTCAATGTAGACTGATCTGTTGCTGGGTTTGGATAAATGTTCAATGAATTCTCATTTGCATGTAAATTATTACTAGCAAGATTTACATTATTCAAAGCAATAGAATCACAAGATCCGCATAGACTACGTGTGTAGAACGCGCCGCGACCGTGCGTAGCTGCAAACAACCACCACTCTCCTTTCTTATTTTGAGAGAACTGTAATTGCATTACTGGCACATTCGGCATATGATTGTTTTCATTAGCCCATATTGGAGTTCCTGACCAAATATTTGAACAAGAGAACACCCCTAACTCGGTAGCAACGATTGCTTGCGAAGCGTTAGTTGGGTTGATTGCAACATCATAACATGGCATAATAGGTAAGGCATTTGCACCTGTACCTTGTGCACTTGCTGCGGTTGTAGTTCCTGTAGCCGTTGATGACATCGCATTAGTAATACGCGTTACATAAGAAGAAGCGCCATACATAGCAGATGAAATCAAAATATTCTCAGAATTCGTTGGGTCGATGGCAATACCAGTGATTGCACGTCCCAAACTATAAATCTTTGTAGTACGAATCTGACGACCTTCAGGTGTAGCCGTAAAATTACCAGAATAGTTCACAGGGTAAGTAGTGTTCAAACTATCGATACGATATACATCACCTCCATCTGTACCTACAAATAATGTATTTCCATCTTCAGTCGCTTTCATTGATAAAGCACCTGTAACGATGTTACCTGCAGAAACCTTATACCAAGTAGGTGAAGTAGTCAATGCATTTACTGCAACCCAAACACCTTTTTGTGTTGGCATGTACAAACGACTATTATTCAAAGAATCGTCAACGGATGTATAGTTACCTAATTTCTCCCATAAATATAAACGTGTAACGAAATAACCTCCTTCATCTGGATGATCATCTGGTCCACCAGTTGCACCGTCATTAGCATCGATATGCACGTCTAGGATACCTGTGAAACTACTTCCGCCATTTAATGAACGAGCCAACGGTTTAGTTCCATTTGCATCACCATAAGTAGTAGCAAATAATGCTTGAGGATTTACGTGTGAAATCGCTGCTTGGAAACCATCTCCACCTTTAACTTTACTATAGTAAGTAGGATAGATACCACTGTAGTTATTGTACATAGAACCATTATCCTGTGCACCGCCTAAGATATCACCACTAACACCAGCACCTAAACCATAAAGCTGGGTAACACCTAATCCTTTGTTTCGTGTTTGGAAACTTAGAACACCAGCACGTGCGTTTGTACACTCAGAAACACCACCATCTGTACCCATATAGAAAATATCAGGGTTTGTAGGGTGGAAAACAATCGCATGGTGATCTGCATGCACATAAACCGGACTAGCCTCCCATGCATACCATAAAGATGATTTTACCCATCCGCTTTGGTCATACATGTACAAATCTAAACCACCTGTATAAATACGGTTTTTGTTTGCAGGATTTACAGCGATACTCATAGAGAAGTAAGCCTGGTTATACGGATTGAAAGTACTTGCGCCACTTGGACCAATTTGTGACCAAGTTTCACCGCCGTCAGTAGATTTGAACACACCTGCCGTAGAAGTAGCTGCACTATTCGCTGCACCGCAATACACATAATTAGGATCCGAAGGAGCGTAAGCAAATTTCACACGGTTAAAACCAGCACCTGTGGTGATTGGTTTTGCCGAAAAGGTAGCACCATGATCTTTCGATACCAATGCATTCTTAGCAGCTGTTGAAGCTGTACTTCCTAGGAAACAGATTACATCACCATTTGTATTCGTTTTTACATCTGTGCACCAAGACGAACCAGCAACGCCAGTTGGCTTTGCGAAGGTAGCACCACCATCCGTTGATTTATACAAACCTAAGTGTGTAGCAACATAAATCAAATCATTATCAAGGTTATCAGCGGCAATCGCATCAATGTATTTCCATTGAGCACCTGAAGTAGGAATCGTTGCCGTCAAATGCGTGAAACGAGTTCCATTATCTGTTGACTTGTAAACGCCATAACCAGGGAAACCGATATTTCCAATAGATCCACCATTTCCTACAGACACCTCTGAACTACCCACCAATTCACCTGTTCCCATGTAAATATCTCCATCCTTTGTTTGGCAAAGAGACGTTACACAAATATTCTTCATTGAATCAGCCTGCGGATGCTTACTCCACGTTTTACCAGCATCATTACTGATCCATAATCCACCAGATACACCACCCGCAAGGATATGATTTGGATTTTTCTTATCAATCAACAAAGCACGAACACGACCACCAATGTTGTCAGGTCCTAATGCCGTCCAACTAAGCCCTAAAGACTTAGCAGTACCCATTTGATTATACTGCGCAACCGCATTGTAGTAATCACTTTCTTCAAATTTGCCCGTGTTCACATTCTGGCGCATCATACCCCAGAAATTCTGAATACCAGCATACGTTGCTTGTTCTGCAGATTCATTTTCCTCGTTTTCACCTTCCCACTCTTCACGGAATGAGAACGCAAACAATCCTCCTAATAAAGCGATAGCCAAACCAAAAGGTAAAATTATTTTTTTCATAACACAGAAAATTTAGAGGCCTAAAAATACCCCTTAAAATTGAGAATACCAACCCGAAATCAGCAAAATTTAAGAATCGTTTAATTTCTTTTTAGTTTTCTTTTAAAAAAGATACCCAAAACGTAGAAATGGCATAAAATTAAAGCCGACACCAATATTTTCATCCGTCAAATTAAGCGAATAAGGCACTTGTTTAGGCAATGTATACGGGTAATCTGAAAAAAGGTTCGCTAAAGGAGAAATTCCTTCATTATAAATGCTAATTGGTTCATTAAACTGTTCTTTGCTGAATCGCAAATAAGCTCCCATTTGAGCGCCTAGGCTTATGGTAAATCCAGGATGAATATAATACGTTTTACCTAAATCAAACGTACTGCCAAGAGCGGTAAATGCATAATCCCCTACAATATCCTTACTGTGCCCTGAGGCAATAAAAGGCACTACTTCGGCAGGCGCAACTAAATGCAGAGAAGCACTTCCCTTCGTCATGTAAAAAGTATAAGACGCGAAATAACCAATTGGCAAATTCAAATTCGCATAAGAACTGCTAAAAAGAAATCCTAATGAATAGGTATTGGCCTTGAAGGTAGGATTCCCGCTTGCACTCAGCCAGATTGGGTCATAAAAAGTGGACGGCATAAGGTAATTCTGTAAATCAGCCTCAAAAACCTTATTATTTCGAAGTCCATAGATGGTGAAGTTAGTTCGACTATATCCGAAACGCAAGGCAAAATGGTTGCTTTTAATGCGCGTATATCCGAAACTATGGGTATTCGACATAGAACGACCCATTACATCATAATCGAACATATTTCTTTTGCCTAAAAACCCTTTTCCGTTTACTGAATCTACCCACAAGAAACAAAGCGCAAGCAAAAAGACTTGCGCATATTTTTTAATCTTTTTCATTGGAATCAACATTACTTTTTCTGCCGTGTAAAACGTCATAGGTAGTAGATAATAAATAAGGCTTGTACATTTTATAATGTACCGTTTCCGCTACATACCAATTTGTATATTTCTTGTCTGTTGGCGTAAAACTATAATACTTTACTTGATATGAATACTTATTAGAACCAAAGGAAACACGGAAGTAGAGATCTTGCAATAAAATATACGGAATATACGGTAAGCACAAATAAGCCCAGCCCATATGCGAACCAAAGACTTGCGTTTTATCGGTGAAAGAAACCACGTTCAACAACTCCAGAGCATAGAGTTTTTCGCTATTGAAGACCTTCCATATGTCAGGATTCAACATAAATAAATCAGCCTGATCCGATTCAATGGTTACATTTTTCTTAGATCTTTTATTGGCAAAAGGAGAGTAAAAATCTTCCTGCGTTTGAACCTTTCGTTTTATCGTAGCGGGCTCATTCGTATTGTCTGATTTTACCTTGACTGCATCCAGCTCTTCGTCGCTCTCCTCCTCTACTTGCTCCTTAGCCTGATTCCATGCATAAGCCGCTATCATTACTTGTTTATACCGCATGGCCTTCGAAAAATTCTCCTTTTCTAAATCATTATACACAAGCAGTTCTTTGTTAGGAAATTCCTTTTTTACCAACTTGTTAAGATTCAAAATGATTCCTTTAGAATTCGACTGCGAAACAAGCCTACGGTAATGATACCCATAGCTGTGATCTTCGACAAAAGCTACTTCATTGGCCAATAATAACTCTTTAGTATTACCTCGTATCGACTCCGTCAATCGATTTTGCTGCAAGGTCTTGGCATACTCGCGATATAAAACTTTCTCTTGCGCAAGATACTTATCGAGCAAGCTCTTACGCTTATCTAAATCAGATTCATATAAGGCCATCGTCAGATAACACTCCCCTATTCCACGCTTTTTTGCCTGTTTGGAGAAATAAATAAAAGCCCCTTTCCAGGTTACAAATGGATAACGTTTCAAGGTATCTGAATTCAACAATTCTGTTGCAACGATATTTTTCCAATTAGCTGTATCAGGCACTAAAACACGCAAATTAGCGAGTACTCCTTTTTTCTTTAAAGGATAATAATCCTCATCATAATTATCTGTGATAAACGGACGATCCGCCTCCTTGGGATGTAAAAACAATTCTCTTCTAATCCCTTCCAAAATATAATACACATACGCATCATTCGAAGGGTCAAAAAGGTAATAGGTCATGGCACGCTCCACACATGCACGATAATCCTGTTGCTCTTTTAATAAGTTCAATACTTCCAAACGAGCCATTTTCTGCAAGCTAAGAAACGCGCCTTCATCACCTAACTCTTCACTAGTCTTATAGCGCTTGGCTAATTTTTTATAGTTACGAATACGACGCTTTAAATCCGGATGACTGGAGATTACTTTATCTCCTTTTTCATCTTTGTCATTCACAAAACCTTCCTCATCGTCGGCATGTAATTTTCTATCTGTGTTTTGAGCGCGACTCAACTCCTTCTCCTCCATTTGCAAGAGCATGTAAAAATTTCCTAAGCCCTCCTTCACACTATAGCCAGCATTTGCCGCAAGTGTTGCGCCTAGACTATCAGCTTGCATCTCCCGGCCACGATTTTGGTGAAGATTCGCTAAGACCTCATCTCTATTAGAATTTCTCTTTCGTTTAGTGTTTACCTTCGCCATCTCCAAATACGAACGTTCTAAGTGATGCATCAAATAATGCGACATTTCATGCCCTAATACATTCGCAAGTGCCGCTTCATTTTTCACCTCTGCCAGTAGTCCGATATTAATAAAAAAGCTCCCATCATGAATGCAAAAAGCATTCATATCCGGACTTCGTTTAACGTAAGCCGTCATATTGGCGTAGGCTGCATTTGATTTCGCAAGGCGACGAACAATTGCGTTTAAATAATTCTCCATTTCTGGCCAATTCAAATACATATCGCCTTCGGTAAATGCATCTGCCTTTTGATAGCTCATAGCTTCGGCATAACGCTCATAAACGCTTCGCTTAAATCCTTTCGGTCGCTTTTGCTGTAGCATTTCCTCATAGGCATGCTTCGGATCGAAGGCATACTTCTCAGGAAAAGTTTTTGGAAAACTATATACCTTCAATTGCAACGCTGATTGCCCGTTGACACGCATCAAACAAACAAAAATAAGAAGGCAAGAACACAATAAACGCTTCATCTGGTGAAGTTAAAACAAAGCGAGGATATAAAAGTGCTGTCAATTTTAAAATTTTTGCCTTACCTTTGCATATGGCTAAACAAAATTCTAAATTCATTGGTGAAGGTTTAACCTTCGATGACGTACTTCTCGTTCCTGCTTATTCGGACGTTTTACCTAGAGAAGTTAATACTCGCTCGAATCTTACTGCTCGTTTATCATTAAATGTTCCTGTCATTTCGGCTGCGATGGACACCGTTACGGAGTCGTCAATGGCTATAGCGATTGCACAAATCGGAGGAATGGGTATTTTGCATAAAAACATGAGCATTGCAGCTCAAGCAGAAGAAGTTAGAAAAGTGAAGCGCGCAGAAAGTGGAATGATCATCGACCCGGTAACATTAGCACCAGATGCAACAATTGCGCAAGCCTTAAAATTGATGAAGGATAACCGAATTGGCGGTATTCCTGTGGTAGATGAAAAAGGGAAATTAGTGGGTATCATAACCAATCGCGACCTACGTTTTGAACGTACTTATACGAAAAAAGTAAAAGAAGTAATGACTGCTACCGGATTGATTACAGCTCCGGAAGGCACTACGCTTCAACTAGCTGAAAAAATCCTACGTCAATATAAAGTTGAAAAATTACCTGTTGTTAACAAGGCTGGTAAATTGATTGGCTTAATCACCTACCGTGATATTCAAAAACTAACATCGCATCCAAATGCGTCAAAAGATCAACATGGTCGATTGATGGTTGGCGCTGCAGTCGGTATTACAAAGGATACCTTAGAACGTGTGGAAGCCTTAGTGAACGTTGGTGTTGATGCGATAACTATTGACACCGCACACGGTCATAGCAAGGGTGTTATTGAAATGGTGAAAACCGTTCGCAAAGCGTATCCTAAATTGAATTTGATTGCAGGTAATATCGCAACTGGTGCTGCGGCGAAAGCTTTAGCGGCTGCCGGAGCGGATGCTGTGAAAGTGGGTATAGGACCAGGAAGTATCTGTACAACACGTATTGTTGCCGGAGCGGGCGTTCCGCAATTACATGCTATCATGGATGTAAAAGCTGCCCTTAAAGGCACTAAAGTAGGTATCATTGCTGACGGAGGAATTCGTTATACAGGAGATGTAGTCAAAGCTTTAGTAGCTGGTGCCGATATCGTTATGGCGGGTAGTATTTTCGCAGGAACAGAAGAATCTCCTGGTGAAACGATTATCTACGAAGGCCGTAAATTTAAATCTTATCGCGGAATGGGTTCTGTAGAAGCCATGCAAGATGGTAGCAAGGATCGCTATTTCCAAGATGTAGAAGACGATGTTAAGAAGTTGGTTCCAGAAGGAATTGTAGGTCGTGTCCCTTACAAAGGAACTTTGCAAGAGGTAATGACCCAATTCATCGGCGGATTACGCGCTGGTATGGGCTATTGCGGTGCTAAAGATATTCGCACTTTACAAAATGCACAATTTGTAAAGATTACCAATGCCGGTATTCGCGAAAGTCATGCACACGACATCGTCATTACCAAAGAAGCTCCTAACTACAGTCGCTAATTCTATTAAATTATTTCTCTAATTCAGACGCGGTTATTACTGCGCCTCTGCCGTAGGTTTGCGCATGATAACGTAATGACGGAGATTCGATAAATGGCCCTAAGCCATATTCGTTCCAACGCCCATCTACCAATTCGATGGTCTCTTTGGTATGTGTTAAGATATTCGGCCAATCACGAGTGAAGGCGTCCAAATTAGCTGTCTTGGTCGTACCATCCACAATCATTTTTGCACGCTTATCATTAGGTTGGTAAGTCCATATATCTCTTCTTGCATCTGCATTATTACATGCACGCCATAGCACATCAGCAGTATGATGCAAATCAACTGCAGCATCTATAAATACAATAGTTTTGATATCACTCAAGAGCGCTTCCTCAGATAATTGATTCGCCCACTTTTTAACATCACCCATGCATGTTTTTTGCACCGTCAACATGAGCGTAGCAATTCCCTTCGCAGTTAAATTGACGCGCAGGTCTTGAATGAAATCGTATTTGGATTTAAGCAAATTAGCATCAATCGGTTGACCTTTAGCAGCTACCTCTTCGAACATAATTTCTTCCGGCAATTTCTTCGTGCCATCGATACACAACTTCCCACCGAAGCCTGTTTTACTACAACTGTGATCCAAAACGTCCATCGGACCTTGTGAGAAATAAACGTCCGTGGCAGGGTTGCAATGTTCACTCACATATTTAGCGACAGCCTCATAGTTGTGAATATCTACGTCGCCATCCACTACCACCAAAATTTTATTGAACATCATCTGACCAGCACCCCACATAGCGTTCATCACTTTCTGTGCCTGACCAGGATATGTCTTTTGAATTTTCACAATAGTAAGGTTATGAAACACCCCTTCTACAGGCAATTCCATGTCGATGATTTCAGGAATCATTGTCATCTTAATAGGAGCCAAGAAAATACGTTCGGTCGCTTTTCCTATCCACGCATCTTCTTGCGGAGGAATACCGACAATGGTAGCAGGGAATACAGCATTCTTGCGGTGTGTGATTGCAGTTACATGAAATCGAGGATACCAATCAGCCAAAGAATAATAACCAGTATGATCACCAAACGGCCCTTCCCAAATCCAATCTTCTTGAGGATCCACATAACCCTCAATCACGAAATCAGCATCAGCAGGAACTTCTAATTCAGGTTGTGAAATACACTTTACTAATTCTACTTTCTTCTTACGAAGGAATCCTGCCAACATATGCTCATCGACATTATCCGGTAGTGGTGCGGTAGCAGAATAAGTGTAGACAGGATCGCCACCTAGTACAACGGCAACGGGCATTTTCTTACCTAATTTCTTGTACTCTTCATAATGTCTTGCAGACACTTTATGCTTATGCCAATGCATCCCTGTTAATGTCTTATCGAAGATCTGCATTCGATACATCCCTACGTTACGAATCCCTGTGATAGGGTCTTTGGTATGTATTACAGGCAATGTTATAAACGGACCACCATCTTCAGGCCAACAAGTTAAAACCGGTATTTTAGTAATATCAGGATCTTGCATAATCACCTCCTGACAAGCACCCTTGCCACTTACTACCTTCGGCATCCACGAGGAAATTTTACCTAACTGCGGGATTAATTTTAGCTTATCTAAAAGACTTTCTTGCGGCTTCGTTAATTGTTTGAAAAGATCTTCCATATCCGCCTTCACTTCATCCAACTCCTCCACCCCTAAAGCCAAACAGATACGCTTATACGAACCCATAGAGTTAATCAATACAGGAAAATCATAACCAGTGTTCTCAAATAAAATCGCCTTATTCATATTCTCCGACTTCGACAGTCGATCGGTAATCTCAGAAATTTCTAGATAAGGGTTCACATA
>JACCDO010375360.1_pt1 | contig 21371 bp, 28 predicted proteins | sample 7446101 | NCBI WGS metagenome assembly JACCDO01 (sample SAMN15323440, study PRJNA562643) | freshwater metagenome | isolation source: river surface water | place: USA:Blue River Watershed | collected 2017-08-16
TGAACAAAGCGATTGTATTGATTGGACTAGTGAATGAAATTGCAATAACTTGTGCACTTACACCCTAACATATATATCAAAAGTCGATGAGTCGTACAAAAAAATGCATTGTCGTATATTATTTTTTGTTACATGATTTATGGTACTACATTACATGTTATTTCGACCTTTCACACGAATGCACACTTTTACGCGTGATTTATTCTGCTTTTTGGACCAAAATTAATCCGATCGGGCCGCAGGAAATGTTCAAAAATTTGTTAAAAAATAGTTCATTAAAAAAAACATTAACAGTCACCTTCAAAGAAGTGGTTTCCATTATTTGAATTATACCATACCATCAATCTTACGGTGAGTGTCAGTGATGGAAGCAGAGTACAATAGAGAGAATGAGGATGCCAATGAAGGTCAAGGAATGCAGGTTGATGATAGTGATGTTACAGTCACTTTTCATCGTATTGAAGAACTAGAAAGTTATGGTATTAATAAACAAGACATAAATAAATTGAAATCTGGAGGCTATCATACAATTGAAGCAATTGCCCATTCGACAATGAAAAAATTAACTGATGTGAAAGGTATAAGTGAACAAAAAGCGGCAAAATTAAAAGATATAATTAAAGTTAATCAATTAGTTCCTCTAGGATTTCAAACAGCATCATCTAAATTAGAAGGAATGAAAAATTTAATATCTATATCAACTGGATCCAAAGATTTAGATAATTTATTAGGTGGTGGCATTGAAACTGGAAGTCTAACTGAAATATTTGGTGAATTTAGAACTGGTAAAACACAGATTTGTCATACTTTATGCGTTAATTGTCAGCGACCATTAGATCAAGGTGGTGCAGAAGGAAAAGCTATTTATGTTGATACCGAGGGCACATTTCGTCCACAAAAGTTAGTAGCTATCGCAGAAAGGTATAATATGAATCCAGAGGAAGTATTAGATAATGTTATATGTGCTCGTGCACATAATTCTGAACAACAGATGGAATTATTAGCTGACGCTGCAGCACTAATGAGTGATTCACGATATGCTTTATTGATAGTTGATTCTGCAACAGCATTATTTCGATCTGACTATGTTGGTAGAGGTGAATTATCAGATCGTCAAATTCAATTGGGCCAATTTCTACGTCAATTAACTCGTTTAGCTGAAGAATTTGGCATTGCTGTCGTTCTCACAAATCAAGTTGTTGCAAATCCTGATGGTATGAGTTTTGCTAAAGATAATGTGAAACCAATTGGTGGTAATATTATTGCACATGCTTCTACGACAAGATTAAAATTCAAGAAAGGTCGTGGTGATAATCGTGTATGTACCATTTTTGACTCACCTACTTTACCAGAATCAGAATGTCAATTTTCTATCGGTCCGGCAGGTGTTGAAGATGCCAAAGATGTTTAATAAAACAAGTTAACCTAAATTTAAACTTGTAGAGAAGATATAAACATTTTATGCACGGTTGAATATATAGTACTAAGTGTAAATATATAAAAAATTAAGTCTCACGTTAAATACATAATCTAAACCCTATATATACTACATAATGTATTGCGGTGATACTTCCACATAATCTTGGTCCAACATTATTAATAGTTTAAAATACACGGAAAATTTTCTTGACATTTAATGATTTGTTAACAGATGGTTGATGCTCTAAAACATTGAATTTAACAGTTTTAGCTAATGGACGGCATTGACCAATGGTAACAACATCACCTTCAGAGACATTGATAAAGCATGGAGAGCAATGAACAGGCATATTACTGTGACGTTTCTCGAATCTTCTATACTTAGCTACATATCCAAGATAATCTAATATAATATAATATAATTAATATAAAATAATAAGAAAAATACCAGTACAATAAAATTAACTTACCTCTACGAACAATAATGGTGCGTTTCATTTTGTGAGATACAACCATTGCCTTAAGAATACGTCCTCTGATTGAGACATTTCCAGTGAATGGGCATTTCTTATCGACATAACTACCTTCGATTGCTTCCTTAGGAGTCTTAAATCCTAAACCAATACTCTTGTAGTATCTCATTCCTTTCTTGGACTTCTTGCCTACAGCCTTCTTGCGACCAACAAAGACACCATCTTGCTTTTGGTAAGCCTTTTCGTTTTGCTCTGCCTCACGATAGGTACTCATTTTCTTCTATCTATTTTACTGACCTTGTGGCTTTAATTTTTGTGGTGCCCTCGAAAAAACCCTAACTGAAATGAAATAAGATTATTTCGATTATATATATAAGATACGATACACATTTGTCTCGATAAAAATTACGATGTGTTTTATTTCAATTATGAAGTTTTTAATGTAAATAGTATAAAATAAAATTATAAATAATATGTATTAGAATAAAACCACAAAACTTTGTAACCATTATAATTCTAATATGTAACTCTAAAACAAGAATAACACATAACATATAACATGAAGCATCACAAACAATTCGATCCGGCCCCTATTCTTTGGATGGATCGAGAGGAAAAAGTTATCTCCCTCCTTGTATAATACACTGATATAATAATGGCACTAACACCCGCTGCAACGTATCAAAGCTTGAGTCATTTGTCGCCAGAAACTGGCAAGTTGTTTCGCATACGTAAAACTATCATGAAAATGTTAAAAAATAGGAATTACAATGGTAAGTATTATCTCTCTCATCTCTTTCCAATAAACCTGTTGACTCAATGTGTACAATAATTTGAAAAATTGTCATGATTTTTATATCACCATCACATTATGTTATTAACTTAACTTAAATTTTTATAATATATAGTACAAGAAGAGGATTTAAATGAAACTACTGAAAGTTTTCGTAACAAATTCGGTGATGATCCAAGTCGTGAAAGTTTAACAATACTTTGTGAAAGAAGTGACGATACAACTGATAATTTATTTGTATTTTTTCCAGCTGATGAAAAAGTAGGTGTTATACCATTAAAAACTTTCTCAAATCGTATGAAAGATGAAAATGTTAAACATGCAATACTTATTGTGAAAGATAAATTAACTGCATTTGCTAAAAACGCCGTGAAAGCTTTAGCAGCAACAGGTTATCGTATGGAATATTTTCGCGATTCTGAATTATTAATTGATATTACCGAACATAAATTAGTTCCAAAACATGAAGTATTAAGTGAGATACAGAAGAAAGAATTATTAGATCGCTATAGATTGAAACCATCGCAATTACCTCGTATTCAAGTAACTGATCCAATCGCACGCTATTTCGGTTTAAAACATGGCCAAGTTGTAAAAATCACACGACCAAGTGAAACCGCTGGGAGATATATCACTTATAGGATTTGCATTTCAAATTAAGAAAAGAAATAGCACAATTAGTTGTTACATGTGTTTTATAATTGTTATTGATATTGATTTATAATCTTATATTTTACATTATTTTGACAGGACAAATACAAAGTACATTTTAATTAGTTCCTAAGGGGAATTCACTTCGAAATAAACTTAACTTGATTCTTATGTGACTACTCAATTAGTTATATCAGCATCACTACTACACTAAACACATTAATTTAAGTATCTCTTAGCACTAGATCTTACTAGTGAATCAAACTGTGGCGAAATAATAGGTTCATAGAATGAAACAAATGGATTCAATATATATTTTGCATAAACTTCATGCACATCTACAAAGAAGTTTCGAACAGGATCTTCATGTTTACCATTATGCAGTAGCAAAAAGGATGTACCTCCAGGGGTTACATAGGCAGACATTACAGCAGAGTTGAATTTATCTATAACCTGAACAATAATAATATGAATAATGATACGAATAATATTTTGTAATAATTAAGTGTCCACTATATTTTCATACCTTTAAAAATGTCGCATTATTACTCCATAATGAACTATATAACATATCTATTTAATAGATTAATGAAAAGTTAAATATGCTAACGTGTGAAATTGTAATTTATTACCTAGTGATGCATGTAGGATAAATTGATGTAAATACGATAATTCATCAGTATTTTCACTTAAATCAAGTTCGTATATAACATCGCATTTGTTATTCACAACAACGAAGACTACCATGTGAATGAAATACTGTTAAATGCGTTTTCTATCGTTTATGGATACTTTTTTGTTTTTTTTGGAATTATGCAGAAACAAATATTACCAAATAGGTCCTGGTAATCTAAGGTTTTGAATGTCGCTTGAGGTGAATTCTTTGAACACTTCGTTCTTTGACAATGCGTACAGCGGTAATGATGAAGAAATGATCTATGAAAGTGATCGTCATGGTATGTGTAATATTATGCTTGAACCATTTATAAATGTAAGATATGATCATTCAACGAATCAAATTGTTGGAATAACATTGAACAATTTACTGCGCGGGCTGTGGTTATTATTAGGATCTGACTCTTCCCATCGAACTTATTATATATCACAATTGGGTGGTGCTTCTAGCTGGGAGGCAATCAGTGGTGACACAATATATATAACTATCCTGACGATGATGGATATGAAGGAAATATTTAACCGAATTATAAGATTAATACCAAGTAAATCACACAATTTACATGAAAGTAATAAAAAAGATATTGAATTAATGCTTTTACTTGAAGGTAGTTTATACTTTCTTCATAATTGGATTTCTAAGTATGACTCTTATATTGATTCCAATGATCTTCAAGAGTTTCGTATTGGTTGTCATAATATTTTTGATAAATGTCAAACCATTTCATACTTAATTGACTTTCAAGATTCTATATTGACTAAAATAGCTGAGGTGATAGATACTGTTGAATATATTATAATAAAACGATCAGTTCATGATAGGCATAACCTTGCAACCAATCAAATTTCATTACAAGTTCTTAAAGGTAACAATGAGAATGTCTCGCACGGTGATAATGCAATTAAAGCATTAAATAAAATACAATTCTCCAAAGCTCCAACGTACAATCTTGATATTTTTGGTGGTACACAATTAAGTAAGAATGTATTTGACGATGAGTCTGATGATGGCAATAATAATGCAACAATGATTGATTCTAATGAATTATCACACCATTCCAGGCTACCTATTGGATTTCTTACGTATCAAGATCCAGCTAGTGTTGATAATTTGTGGATGTTTGACTCCATTGAATTAGCTCGACAATGGTGTCTCATTGATCAAACTATGTTACGTAATATTCCATTATCGTCTTTTATAATCAAATCAAAGCCATTGTGGTCAATGCCCCGTTACATGCGTCATGTTCCAGAATTGCGTTCTTTTATTGATCGTTTTAATAGCGTAGCATTATGGACAACTGCGTCAATATTGAGTGGTAACACACCAGAAGAAAGGGCTATTATATACAGTAATCTAGTAACATTGGCAATAAATTTAGAAAAATTAAATAATTATAACAGTTTAATGGCTATAATAACCGGACTTACACAAGGAAGTATCACGCGCCTTCGACATACCTTGAGTATTGTGCAAAAAACAGATAGTGAAAAATTTAAACAACTACAAATACTTGAAGTATTAATGAAAGCAAATAAGAATTGTCAGAATTATCGTGACAAAATGACAGAATTAGTGTCTCATTATGATGATATTAGTGTAGCAAAGGATATTACTGGTATCATTCCATATATTGGATGTCATTTAACAGAATTAGCATCAGTAGTTGAAGGTAATAATGACTATGTCACTGATGCGCCTTATTTATTGAATATCAACAAGAAGTATCTAATGGCGCGATGTGTAGCATTTATTAGTAAAATGCAGAAACATGAGTATACATTTTTACCAATTAGATTTATTGGTATTGTTATAAATCGTAAGTTACGTGAGTATATTAGATTAACACCAACTGAAGGTGCATTAGAAGCTAGAAGATTGTTTGAATATTCGTTGCAGGTTGAACCCGAAGAAGAACAAGAACATTATGATGAATATGTGTATTAGATGTATTATTGTAAATAATTTTATAATTTTCCACTTGTTGATTGAAAAATGGTAACTGGTTCACAAAATAATCTTTTCTTATCAAGACATTGACAGCACGTCCAATGCTGATTATAATTGTTCCACTGTCCATCATGGGGCCAACAACCGATTGGTTTTAATTCTTCTTTTGTGTAACCAGCTCGCATAACTTCACCTTCATTAAAATTACCATCTTTCAAAACTTTTGCAGACATTCCAAGTTGCTTTAATTCATTTGCACGATAACCAAGTAGTCTCAATTCATCTGCGGTATATCCAGCTTGATATAATTCTGCAGCTTCAACATGTAATCTTTCTCTTAATTCCACTGCCAAATAACCTGCTAGTCGTAATCTATGTAAATTATATCCAGAATCGTTTAATTCTTTGCAACTAAACCCACCTTCACGTAAATCTTTCGCTGTAAATCCAGCACATCTCAATTCATCTACACTTTTGCCTTCACAGATATAATAAAATAAGTAAGATTCTAAAAAATTATTTAATTATTCTTTTTACCTAGTAGTCTAAATTCTTCGCATGTAAAATCACAATTCTTACACTGTTCAATAGTGTATCCCATTTCCAACAGTCTATTCAACGAATGGCCTGCATTCCGCAATATTTCAGGAGTGATTGCACTCATTCTATTATTTTGTATAGTTTTTGAACTTCAATGATTCCGAGGGATTTGGAGGCACTCGAAGCGAAGCGAAGAAAAAGGATATTGGAAACGAATATTGTATTACTTGCGCGTTACACATGTATATTTTATACGTATTTTTAGAATTTTTAGAAGGAATTATCGACTTATATGTAAAACATCGGATTGTCCAAATCACGCCATTTTTGTGATATTGAACCTAAGTCATTGTTTCTTGCACCACCTTGTAGTAAACTGCGACCACGTTTCGCTGCCCAATGAGCATATTTTGCTGGAGCAGGTACACCAATACTCTTATTGCATCGACAATACAAATATGTGGACCAATAGGTAATTAATTCAATTTCAGCAATGGTAAAACCAATAGAATCATATACTACAGTGTATTTGCATGGTTTGGCAGTACCTTGTATCGCAGCTTGTGAACAAATGTAAAATTCATTGAGATCATTCGAAGTAATACTCATATCACCTGAGGAGCCATCAATGCAGATACCAGGGCAAACATTAACATACGTCTTACTACCTGTTGCAGCTGCAATATCTTCATATGCAAGACGAGTATTATGATGTTTCGAACAAATAACAACACATAGTTTAACAAATTCCTCTGTGCAACCATGTTGATTAATTGCGGTATAAATAGAGTCAATTTCATCCGACATTATAGCTGCAAACTGACCTTCACTTACACCATCGCGGTAAACAATAATGTGCTTTGGAAATACACCATTAACTTTTTTAAATTCTGCAAGTAAAGCATAAAAAGCATCAACAATACCAGATACAACCTCTGTTTTAGCAGCTTGATTTGAAATATGACATCCATACATAGTAGCAGTTCGATTCATTGAGCCAACAATTGCAGATACTGATGCATTACGACTACCATGATCACCTTTTTTATCAGGATGACAAACATCGATACCAACAAGCATAGTTGGTTCATCAAAAACCCATGATATTGAATCTGGTGGATCTTGAAATGCACCATGTCCATCATATTTTGTGTCAGCTAACGGTTTACCAGTTCGTGATGCAAGTGTGTGATTTGTTCCACCTAATTTTGTATTAATTTTGAGTAAAATATTTGATTGAAATCCACTTGGTGTTCTTTTAATGTTCTTAAACTTGATGCATTGAGTGACTTGTGTAATAGAATCTGCAATGTACTTGATAACACCATACATGTCATCTCTTTCATTCTCGTTAAGTATAACTAGAATAAACTTAGCACCATGTCGATTCATTGCATGAATACTGTCTCTAATACTATTTTCAGTGTTGTGACAATGTAAAATAGGGCCACCATTTTGAAGATTAATACCACATGTTTCGGCATCGGAATGAAATTGTGATATAAAAACATCTAAATTTTGTAAGAATTGATGATTACAATGATCAGCAGGTTGACAGACTAGCACACCATAGATGACGTTACCATCGCGGTTGTACATCCCAGGCACAGGTTTTGTAGCAAATGTTTGATTTTTAGATAAATTCCATGTACCTTCAAGTTTAGGTTCAAATGTCATATTACCATATTGTAATTTAGCAGGAGGAAGTAGTTTACAAGGTATACTCATTGGAGTAGGATCAATTCCTTTTAATCCAAAAGCACATGCAGTTTCATCATTACGTACTGAAGTAAGAAGATCCGTTGAACCAGTTGATGATCGAATAAATTCAAATCTTTCATTCGGACGAACAGCAGCTGCTTTAATTAATGCAGCAGTTATATTACCTTTAGCTTGACGTGATTGTCCAGAGATAACAATAACTAATTCTGCAGGAATAATAACTGGTTTACCTTTTTTACCAACATCAACAGTAGGTGCATGAGGATATTTTAATTTACCGTTAATCATATGAGCTAAATAATCTGGTCGAATTTTTGCTTGTTCTTCATAGTATTCACTAACCGTTATTTTTTCATTTTGATTTAAATCAAATTTATATCGATCTGCACGACATTCAACTGAAAAAATCTTTTTCCAATGACGTACATGTTTTAACCTAACTTTTGCTGATTTTAATTGCTTTGTTAACTTATCACGTGCACCATTTTCAAGTCCTCTTTGACATTCTTCTAAGAATTCATCTTTGGACATATTTAATATAAATGCCATAACATCAATTAATTCACCACAATTTAAGAAGGATGAGACAACCATATCAGTGCATAATACTAATCCAGCCATGCATATCTTGAAAGAAGAGTAATAACCTTGCATAGATACATAAGAATCACTTAATCTCATTTGAGCACCATCACAACGGTAGGCTTTATGACCATCAATAAACCAGGTTTGTTCAAGTTCAGTGATTTGCATTCTTGCAAAATTAGTTATAGCAGAGTTGATTGCACGCATACAATCTTCAGTTGCTCGATGTAATGTCCAGTTTACAGTGCTTGATGGCATAGATATTTCAACACAAAATTTTAGTTTCAGAGTCCAAACTCTACCATCTAAATCAATTGCTTCTTCATAATCTTGTGAATCAAATAAAGATGAAGTTGTTAATATAGTTGATGCACCATCATATGTGAAGCCAACAGGATTACCATTAACATAATTCCAATGAGGATTTTGTGAACGAATTTGTTTTACTAATGCAATTAATACACGCATATCACAATCTTTAGGATTGGTAGAAACATCAGTAGCAACAAATTCTGGTGTACCACGTGCTCCCTTAAAAACCATTAAATGATAGTGATATACTTTTAGTGGAATATGTCTTGTATCCATTTTGAAAAAATTAGCTGTTACTTGAGTTGGTGCACCTACCATGGAATTAAAACGCCAATTTGAAGGTTTTGGAAATTTAGCAACTTCAACGGATCGATTTCTTGAATCAGGTGGTGGACAAACAACTGCCAAAACACTATCAGGATCTTCACTAGTGGTAAGCAAAGCTGATGCAATTGACATTTGGCCAAGGTGAGTGTTTGCTCCAGGTCGAGGACCGCTATCGCTATAACGTCCACGTCCACCGCCATATGAACCGCCACCTCTGCCGCCATATGAACCTCTACCACCTCTACCACCTCTACCGTAGGAATCGCCACCGCCGCGTCCATAAGAATCGCCACCGCCACGTCCATAAGAATCGCCACCGCCACGTCCGTAGGAATCACCACCACCTCGTGAATCTCTATCACGTCCGTAAGAGTCATCACCACCTCGTGAATCTCGATCACGTCCGTAGGAATCATTACCTCTTCCACCACGTCCATAGGAGTCATTACCACCTCGTGAATCTCGATCACGTCCATAGGAATCATCACCACCTCGTGAATCTCTATCACGTCCGTAGGAATCACCACCGCCTCGTGAATCTCTATCACGTCCGTAGGAATCATTATCTCTTCTATCATCTCCACCACGTCCATAAGAACCACTATTGTCGCGGGAATCACCTCTACCACCACCGCGACCATAAGATCCTCCACCTTAAATGAATAAGTGTAAGAGTTTTGATGTAAAATGTATAGGATTATGTTTGACACGAGGATGTTAGAATATGTGAGTATGCATGATTTTAATAGTGTGAAATAAGCAAGTCTAGGTGAGTATTATTACCTCGTGAATCTCCGTAGTAGCTCATGGTAGTCAAATGTTTGGTTCAACACTCGCCACCTTATTTTTGCATTTAGGATTTTGAAGTCACTTCGTCTCGGGTAGGGTAGGAATAGTCGTCGCCGAATTTACCAGGTTTAAAAGTATTTCAAGATTAGTAAGTAGGTGAAAACCGAGCAGGTGAATTATTAAAATTAGTGCGAGTTTGTAATCATTGTCATTTAGAATTCCCGCGAACCGAACCCTACCCTACTAAGGGAAGACATGCGGGATTCCACGAAGAAAAAATAAAAACTTTAAGGAATAGCATATTAACATTTGCATACTTAACTTCGCTATGGATATGTGTGATGATATTCGTTTGCCACATATAGATGACACAGATTCAGAGCAGTCATTTGAGAGTAAGAAAAGAAAATTTAGTCATGAAAATAATATATGTGGTAAAGCAATTATATCTATCACTGATGATATCAATCTCCCAACATCTATTTCTAGTATAAACTCGTCAAGAAAGCATGAATTCTTGCCTCTTGAATGGTGGGAAAGAAGTGAAGATTGTAAAGAATCAAAGTATGAACATTCAAATATAATAGATGATTATGGTATATCGCGAGAAAGATTAATATATTTAACTGTTTTAGACGAAACTGATATTGCTTTAGAGACTAACATGTTTCCATATGAAACACCTGAAGGAATAGAGCATTATACATTATGGAGTAAGTATGATTTAACTCATGATGAAATTGTTAAATTTGTCGATAACTATTTACTTATAAATTTTCCCCATGTTAAACGTTGGCAATATGATGATAATTTAGGTGAAAGATCTATTGATATATTTCATGTACATATTTTTATTGAAACTATACCATATATTTTTACTCCTTCGGTAGGTAATGAATATTTTCCACCTCATATGAAAATAGACAATGATGATGATGTTGATGATAATGATGATGATACAGTCACTACTACATCTTCACCCTTAAGTCATATTGATGACAATGAAGTAGTTAAAGAAGCGCACCATAATGAATTTAAAAGAGATAAGTCTTAAATTTACCTTATTCTTATGTTCAATATTTTCCTTTTTGTAGTAGCAAATAATTTTGAAGCAGAATAATGATAATAATGTTAGAATTGATTAATAATAAAATATAAATTTGATATTTCAATGTAAGTAATGATCGATATTTGTTAAAGTCCATTGATATTTCTTTAAAATAGTTACCTTGCATCAAGGTAATCACCTTTTTCATCATATCAAGAAATGATCTTCGTTGAGTGTAAAAAGGCGACTGGTGTGCAATTGTAAGTGCAACATATACTATAATTAACAAATGTACACTTGTTTTATGGTAAACACACCAATAGAAGGATCTGTCAGATCATACGGCCCTGAAAATAGAAAATTTAAAAAAACAAAAAGAAAAGCGAGCGACAAAATGAGCAGCGATCCACTTCCTCGTGTAAATGGTGATTTAATGGGTAGATATTTGGGCACATCGGTGTTGCTATGCGGTGAAATAATGCAATCAATGCAATCAATGGTACGATTAAAGTCACCCGATGGAAGAGTAATTACTGTTCATTTACCCGCTGGAGAACAATGTGAAACGTAAGTATTCAATAATCTATGCAAATTATTTCTAATATTCATAGTAATTACGATTTATCACGTAATCTTTGGACAACTATGAATATTTCTAAATATTCTAACAATAAATTATTATTATTATTATTATTATTATTTATTTTTTTTAATAGAAAATTTGTTCAAGTTGTTGGTAAAGTTAAATCAAATGATGAAATTGAAGCTCATTACATCATTCCTGGTGATGACAACTTTTCCATGGAAAATTATAATACTGCTGTTACATTATCTCATTCAGATAAATTTAAAGATTTATTTCAATAAATAATATCTATAGAATCGTTGATACGTCACATTTTTGAGTATATATCAAGATTTTAAGTTGTAAATGCTGTAATTAACTTAATCCTTTTTACACTGTTGATACGATTTCCCCAAAAGTATAGTTTTATGTATTTAAATCGGGCAAAATTCTAACGTGGTTGAATACGTATTTTCGACTTCTTAAATCGATTCTTTAAAAGTGTGACATTAATTGATTAGCAATATTAGTAAAATATACATAAATTATAAAATAGGAGAAGAAAGAAATAGCGCATTACGTACATGGGTGTGGAGTACCGGTAGTAAGAGATTTTCGTCGAAATTTTTTCGAAAAAAAGCCTTTTAGAAAGGTAGATATCAATCTCAATTTGTATATTTCAATCTAAATGCAGTGTTTGGCCACTTCAATGTTACTAATGAAGTCAATATCTCAGATAATAAGTCCACCTTCTGGACCACATTGGGTTGGGAACGGTTTTCGAGTATATCCCGTATTTAATAATTTAGCTTTCACATCTGCTGTATCACCATTCTTAATGTTTGATTACGCAGCGCCTAAACATTTTGAAGCAACAAATGAACGTCGTGGAGTTGGAGAGCATCCACATAGAGGTTTCGAAACAGTCAGTATTGCTTTTCAAGGATCAGTACAACATCATGATAATCAAGGTAATACAGGTATTATAGGTCCCGGAGATGTACAATGGATGACTGCAGGAAAAGGTATTATTCACCAAGAGTACCTTGCACCTGATTTTCTAAAAAAAGGAGGCACAGTTGAATTCGGTATACAATCATCATTTGTGAATACATCCCTATATTCTTTCTCATTTATTTATTTATTTATTTAGCACAATTATGGGTAAATCTTCCTGCAAAATATAAATTAACACCACCAAAATATCAACCAATATTGAAAGAGGATATTAAAACAGTTCAAATGAATGACGATTCAGGTAGCATACGTATTATTGCTGGCAGTTTTGACAAAGTACAAGGCCCAGCAACAACATTTACACCTATTGACGTGTGGGATATTTCTATTAAAAAATTAATGAAATTTTCAATACCAGAAGAAAAAACTACAATTATTTTCGTCAGAAAAGGATCCGTTAAAATATGTGGAGAACGTGTTATTCAATCACCAAATATTGTATTATTATCGAGTAAAGGTGAAGGAATAACACTCGAACCAATGACTGAAGATGAGACATTTGTACTATTATTATCTGGTGATCCTATCAACGAGCCAATCGCAGCTCGAGGACCATTTGTTATGAATACAGAAAAAGAAATTTATCAAGCAATGTCTGACTTTCAATCAGGGAAATTTTAAATGTAATTATAATACAAATATGTTACATACAGACGGTATGTTGGATGTCACCTTGTGCACTCACTACTACCAGAAGCTGCAACTGCACAATAATTTTAACGACGTTTTTTAATATTTTTTTCAATATCATTAAATTCTTGCAATAATCTTTTACGACGTTTTTCAGGGACAGGAAATTTAATTCCATATGATGTATAATGTCCAGCAAGAACATTAATAGATGTATAAAGTAATGAAAAAGTTTGTTTACCATTTATACCGTTAAAACGACGATAAAATGATACAAAATCTAACATTTCATCTTTAGTTTTTTGAGCAAAATCAGCTAATATAGGATTACCTTTCTCTAATTGCACTGCATAACGCATATGATTAACAACTTTTTGACAATCCTCATAATAACTGTTTTTAATACCAAAGTCAGTTGGTGGTGGACCAAGTTCAATTTTTTCTTCCTTGACTTCTGTTGTTGGTTTAGTTGCTACATCAGCAGCATTGGCGTTAGCAATTGGTGCTAATAATATTGCTAATGAAGCACCTAAACCATATACAATATTTTTTTTTACTTCATCACCAACAATATTTTGCATTGAACGTGGTATACCATCATTATTTAATGCTTTCAACACCAAAGAAGTGCGAGTATTAGCTATGGAACGAAAGGCGGTAGCACCCGCTACTAGTAACAAGAAGAATAACACTCTCATCGTCTTGTGTTGCAGTGTGTGCAAGGGTGGATGAGCTGTCTGACTAAGTCAATTGTAATCGGCCCAACCTACCTTCATAAGTTTTAAATAGAAAGAAAAACGTGGAATAAGAACATACAACATACTAGAAATAGAGTTAAAATCATTTAATATAATAAACTGAGTAATGCCAGCTAATCAAATTTATTAGTAACTCAACGAATATTTATTGGACAACCAGTGTTTGCACATACAGAAATACCTACTCAAATCATTTCAGCATAGTACTATATAGTTGTTCACAAGTTTACTTAATTATCCGCAACACAAAATACACCGGAACTTGAACACTCGTATATATTCATAGAGAACCTGAGAAGTTGATAAAGGTTGAGTAAAGAAAAATGTTCTCTAGATTAGTATTCTTCGTTTCATTATCACTGCTTGCAATTGTGTCGGTGTACTCTATTCAAGGTGAAATTATTTCTTGTTCAGGATGAAAATTAAATAAACTTCCTGAGGTAAACAATTATAATTTTATCTATCATTAATAATAAATGGCAAAGAAATATGCGATGAAACGTTATTACTATTATTTGCTATTGTTGTTATTCTTCTTTTATTTGTCGATATTAATGTCATTAATACACTGCTTTATTATAATATTATGTATGTTAGACTAACAATCTATTACAATTTAACAATAGGTAAAACGTTTTATCAAGGAAAAGGGACATGCTGATGCTTATGAGAAGTTGAAGATTACTTTTATTAGCGGACGTGCACCAGAATTAACTATAAAAGATGATAATGATAATATAATTGAAGTGATTGATTTAAGTAAATATAGTACTGATGAATTACACGATTTAATGATTAAAAAAGGCTTCGAACGTAAGTTAGTCGGTGCTAAATCAGAAATATAATTAGAATATACCATCTTCAACTTACATTTATTTGTATAAAAAATAATATGCAATTATTAGGAATGACATTGATATGACTTCTTCGAGGTCTATTAATTGATAAGATATATAGCAATATTAGTTTTATTCATATAAAAACAAGTGTAAATAATGTTATATACCATACCTTTCTAACCGATATTATTTGTCTTCAATAGCCTTCTCTCCAGTGAACTCTTAACTCATGTACCTACCTAAAAGGGCCGGCCTCTTTTGTGTGATTTCTTTTGAAAAATCAAAACAGTTGAAAATCAGAATAAAATGCAGAAGAAACCCGTTGCCAGCATACCTACTACCAATGTGGGCAACCCACCAAAGGCGGAACGAAGGAATACATTGGCTGAAATTAATCGTCTTCAAAAGGAAAGAGATGAAAGACGAAAACAAATGGAATTATTTAAAAAAGAAAGAATACTTGAAGAAATGAAAAATAAAGAAGAAGGAACACCTGGTGATGTAGACTTTCAAAGAATGATTAAAAAATACCGTTTAGAGCATGATAATCAAGAAAAACCACATGAAATTGGTGATAAAGAAGATAAAATTTTAATATGTGTTCGTAAACGTCCAATATCTACTAAAGAAATACAACGAAATGATTATGATTCGGTAACATGCATGAACCCAGTAGTGGTAGTACATGACTGCAAATTAAAAGTTGATGGAATATCAAAGTTTTTAGATTCTACCTCATTTGAAGTTGATCATACGTTTCATGAGAACAACACAACAGATGAAATATATCAATATGTAATATCACCATTAGTACCATTTGTCGTCAATAAGCGAGGAAGAGCAACAGTATTTGCTTATGGTCAAACCGGTTCTGGTAAGACATATACTATGGAAGGCATTCAAACTTTATTAGTGCATGACTTGTATAATATGGTCAGTAACGATACAATAATTCAGGTTACCTACTACGAGATATACGGTGGAAGATGCCAGGATCTACTGAATAATCGCAACAAGTTAAATGTGCGAGAAGATGGTAACGGTGAGGTAATAGTCTCTGATCTATATGAGGTACAAGCTTCTGATGCGGAAGAACTATTGTCAATAATTGAAACGGGTAATCGCAATCGTACTACTCATGCTACTGAAAGTAACGATGTCTCATCCCGTTCTCATGCTATATGTCAATTATTATTAAATGATAGTAACGGTAATATTATAGGAAAAATATCTTTAATAGATTTAGCAGGTAGTGAACGTGGTGCAGATACAAAAAGTCATAATCGTCAGTTACGAATGGAAGGAGCTGATATAAATAAGTCATTATTAGCCTTGAAAGAGTGCATAAGAGCATTAGATAGTAACAATAGTCATGTACCATACCGTAGTAGTAAGTTAACACTAGTTTTAAAGGATAGTTTTACTCGTCAACAGGCTCGTACAGTTATGATAGCCGCTGTAAGTCCTGCTGCATCATCTGCAGATCACACCTTAAATACATTACGTTATGCTGATCGTATTAAAGAAAGAGTTGTTGGTAGTAATAATTTACGTAATGTACCAACACCACCAGCAATGCAAGTAAAAAAAAGTAAAGGAGGAGTTGGTTCATCACCATTTACTCCATCACCAATCCCTCCTCCAAATGCTAAATTACAAAGTGAAATTGATATGGATGATAAAGTGATGGAAGAGTTTAATAAAACTGTTGAAGATTTATTTGAAGAAGAAGAAGAGTTGTTGAACATGCACATGAATATTATACAGGAGAATGCAGAGTTATTGACAGAAGAAGGACGGTTATTACAAGCAATTCAATCAGATGAACATGATATTGATACTTATGCGCATCGTTTGGGTAGTATCCTTGATCGTAAAATGGATTTAGTTAAAATGTACTCACTTTCTCACTCACTCACGTACTTACTTACTCACTCACTCACGTACTTACTTACTCACTCACTTACTCACTCACGTGCTTACTGTGAGTAACACTCACTCACGTACTTACTCACTTACTCACTCACGTACTTACTTACTTACTCACTCACTCATAATATTCAGGTTAAAAATAAAATTAAAAGATTTCCGACAAAAATTAATTCAAGAAGAAGAAATGGCAAATAAAGCAAATCGTTTTCGAGCATAATAACAGTGTTATATAATCATCCATGTAGTGTAAAGTTTGTAATGAGTTAGTAGTATCCGATTCCCAACATCCCGTTGGTTTCATCTTCAGCATCAAAATTATCTGCTGCAAGTAATATTGCTTTTTTACGATCTTCATTTGATTTAAATCGAATCATTCGACCGTGAGATGGGAGTATCCAAGTAAATTGTAGTTCATTGGATGTGCTTAATTGACGAATAGACATTGATTGCACCTAAGAGAGTGAATGAATAAGTGAGTAAGTGAGTGAATGAGTAAGTAAGGTGAGTGAGTAAGCGAGTAAGTGAGTAAGTGAGTGAGTGAGTGAGTAGGTGAGTAAGTGATGAAATACCTCAATATTTCCTTCGTTATAGCATTTAAATCCATCCAAACTTTTCTTGGATTCTAAATATGCCAAGTGATGACCAGTAAATAAAACATTTTCTCTTCCCGTTTCATATAATACACATAAAGCACCAGCGGTATTACCAGGAGTGTGGATTATCTTTAGATCGTCTTGAGGGTACCATATTCCTGTTCCTTCGAGCTTTATTTCCACACCATCTGCGTCTAATGTTGCGTCTGTTTTATGTATTATTCGACTTAATTTTGGATACTTTTCTTTCCATTTTTCGTGTCCATAAACATTGTTTCTATTTGTAATAATCAATGTACTTACTCCGCCTAAATGAGTAAGTAAGTGAGTATATAAACAACCGAGTGAGTAAGTAAGTGAATACCTAATCGTTCAATGTTTTGGTCTAATGATTTACTATAACGAGGTGGATCAATCATTATATTCCCATTTTTGCTAGTAATGAAATATGAAGTTGATCCTTTTGCTGCAGGGTTAGAGTATCCAAGATGGTGAACATTTGGAATACATTCTTCATCAATAATAGCTGGGAATGCATCATGTACCTTATAGAGGTGAGTTGAGTAAGTGAGAAATTGTAAATATAAGTGTGTAATAATGAAGTAGAAGTGATGCTAGCGCGATATAAACCTGTTTAATTAGTGGATCATTTGCATGAAGTCTTATTGAACCAGTTGGACATGTGACTAATGCACTATATGCCTGTATCTTCTCTTCTTCACTAGTCGGTTGGTGATACACAATAGCTCCAACGCCTTGTTTCTTATACACTGATGGACACATCCATCGACATATGTCACAATTTATACAACTTTCATCAACATACAAGTTACCTACAAGACAATATAATATACGAGTAAGGTGATAATATTATAGTATAATTGTAAAAAAAAAGTTAGTTACCATCAATATTATTTTTTCTTGGTACTTTATATGGAAGAAGACTTGGATATGATGTAGGCAACGATAACAGAGTGATACACGCCAGTAACAATAGTATCATCATCCTTAACAATCAGGATTGGCTTCCACTCTGAAACTCCAGTCTTACAAGCTGTGCAAGCTGAGCTCTTCAACTTGAAATCTTCCGAAAAAAAAATTTCGTGAAAAAATTTTCAGTCAGAAAAAAAGCTTTGAAAAGCATGAAGCGATCGGTGTTTATTGCAGATTTAAATGTGCTACAACAATACGACTCTACTGCAATCGTACGACGTGATGATGACACACCGGGTCATGCAGAATGCAAAGATTCTACTATAATAAACAGCACAGTTCATCAACATAATTTAGTATTTAAAAATTGGTCTTTTCAATATCAGACTACTGGGAATATCAGTGACAGTCTCAGTGTTAACACATTCATAACATCAGTGAATAATAGACTTCATGATAGCAATGAATATGATGAATGTGATTATATACATATACATGGGCGTCATTTACATGTACCTCCCATGATATTTGGTAATAATTTATTAAATTTAGCGTATGTAACATCTGATTTACAAATTAAAGAAGCTATTTCATTTTCAGCATTTGATAGTATTTATTCATGGGCTCATTTGCATCTAGAACCTAGTAATGTAGAAGTATTACAGGTATATTTACTCACTTACTCTTATTGAGTGAGTCTTACTTACTAAATCTTATAGGTACCTTATGCATCTGAGTGGAATACCCATCATCAACATAATATAAGCACAAACGATTCTGTGTTTGTTGCTGAAGTTGATACTAGTGTTTCTGTCGATACTTCCAGTAATAAACCTCGATTATTACTCAATAATCAATGGGACTGGACATACACTACCAATTATTGTTTTACTCATCGTACTAGCAATTATAATAACGAAGCAAGATTGATAAGTATGATAGATCCGTTGGCGTATATTGTAAATATTTCAGAGTTACGAGATGATAATAGTAAATGGATACGTTGCGATGAAAATGGGATTGATGTAAATATGTTAAAATCAACAAATGATCCGATATTATTTTATTTAGAGACATTATTATATCAGGATGATCTAGAAGATTGTGGTGAGGTTAGTATTAATTCTTATTGACGAAGTACTTAAATATCACTCACTCAAACACTTACTCATTTACTCACTCACAGGTGATATCAGGTGATATTAAAATACGTGTGATGCCAGCGTGTTGGTATGTGTTATATCGGGTTTTTGTAAGGGTTGATGGTTTGGTGGTGAAGCTAAGAGATACCAGATTATTTCATAAATTTCAAACCAATGAAATTCATGTTGATATAACACTTAAAGAGTTACCTATTAACAATGATAGCATACCAAGTAATATGTTGCGCGATCCCGCTTTAATTAATGATAGAATGACTATAGTGAATGAAAAGGAGGGTATAGGGCGATACTACAAACTAATATTGGATGCATAGAAAAAAAACTTGTGCGAGAAGATCTTATGTTGTTTTGTTTGATTTATTACATTAATGAAAGTTGATCTTTAATTTTACCTAGACCATCTAACATCGTTTCTAATGCTTCTTTGCTCAATTCTAAGTTTACTTTATTTACATCGGGTATTGTGAAGACATTATTACTTGATTCTTGCACAGATAATTCTACTAATATTGATGGTACTGCCATTTTTGCAACAACAGATGACGATGACTTCATATGCAATGCCCAATCAACGTCGACTAGTTTTGGTAATGATACCCTATTGAATGCAGCAGCTTCTCTCCATTGACTTAATTTACTATTTATTATATTTCCAAGTAAAGATTTTAACTTAGGATTAATATCACTACCACTTGTCTCAAATAATTCAGCTAACGCTTCTATTTGACCTTCTGCTAACGATGTAGCAATACACTCTAATAAGCAGTCATATAACAATGACCCATCTAATGTTGATGCATCTAATTCTAATAATGTGTTTATAACACCAACACATTCATCCTTTGAGTCATGCCGCGTTGCAAACACTAAATTAACGATCTTCTCGATCACGCTCTTGTTACTGGCACCAAGAAGTAGATTCAATTTATCCATATCTTTCTTGTCAAAGATACTTTCTTCTCTTTCTTTTCCAAAGCTTGGGATGAAAGTTCCGGATTTTGACAATTGATTAAACTTCATTGAAGATTGAAGGTCAGAAAGATCAGAGATTGAACAAATGGTTAAATTGATTGAAAAAATTAACATTGTCATGTTGTTATATTACCTAGTTACACGATACATGATATTACAATTTTATTGATATTCCGGTCCGATTTGAAAGTATCTCAGTAACATTATAATAGCATTGATTATAGCCGAAGACCCAACGAGCCCAGCAAAGCATAAACCTAATGCGTCAAACCTGATCTTCAAGCCATTGATGTCTTCATTAGTCTTTACCATTTTTTGCTCAATGATTTCAAATTTACTATCCATGCGTTTTCCGTAGCTTGCTGCTGTTGCAACTACTACAGCAGATATGAATAGAGGTGCTGCCAACGTCTCTCGACTTAACGCTGCGAGAGTCTCATACCCTGTAACAATATGGAGAAAAGTAAGTAAGTAAGTAAGTATAATAGTGATAGTCAAGGTGGTAAATGGACATGTGATATGATAATGAGAAACACAATAAAGTAGAGAGCAAGGGCTAGTTAATTAAGCTACTTACCATTCATCATCAACATTCTAGGGGGGCGACAAGTGACGACACTTCTACGATGAGTACCTTGACGAAATCCATTACTGTAAGTAAGTAGGGTGACCACGAGCAAAGCA
>JACCDO010790788.1_pt1 | contig 21370 bp, 7 predicted proteins | sample 7446101 | NCBI WGS metagenome assembly JACCDO01 (sample SAMN15323440, study PRJNA562643) | freshwater metagenome | isolation source: river surface water | place: USA:Blue River Watershed | collected 2017-08-16
ATGAAACGAAATATAGTGGAGATGATGGATGGGATAAAAATATTGGAAATAATGTACAAGTTTTAGTTGATTATTCTAATGGAAAAAAAAGTTATAAATTATATATTCCATTATCATTCTTTTTTAATGATTATGTTGGATTTCCTTTAATTTCTATTGATAAACAAGATGTGGAAATTCATGTTGAATTAAATGATTTTGATCAATGTTATAAACAATCTCCTACTAATTATTTCGAAATTGATTCTTATATTTGTTTATATATTAAAGATGAAATTATTAAACAAAATGTAGATGGATCTAAATCTGCTGGACAATTTGTATATTTTGATATATATACTAGAAGAGTTTATTATAACAAATTATATAATGACTTTTTAGTTAATTCTTCTTCTAATGTTAAATATAATATTATTGGAGAAAAATCTGGATTTAGTTGTCAACCTAAAATTAATTCTATTATTGTTTCTGATGAAAATTATTTTCCATCATCTTATCCATCTCTAAAAGATGCGTATGTCTTAGTTAATTATGTTTATTTAGACACTGAAGAAAGATGGTTTTTTCAAACTAATGAACTTAGTTATGTAGTTCCAATTGTTTCTAATGTTTTAGAAAAAGATATAACAAGTATTAATAGTAATTATATTTTAAAATTAGTTAATCCTCATAAAGTTTTATATTGGCGTGCTCAATTAAATAGTAATAGAGATATTAATGATGTATTTAATTATTCATCACTACCATTAACTGATAAACCTGAACCATTAATACAATATAATAAATTATTAATTAATTCAATTAGTAGAAATGAAATTTATAATAATGAATATTATGAAAGATTACAAACATACTTAGCAAAAACATATTCTATTAAAAATATACATATGTTTAGTTTTGGATTTCATCCATTAGAATATAATCCTGAAGGAACTATGAATTTTAGTAAAGTAGATGATTCAACTATACAATTAACACTTAATAAAATTGTTAATTATACTAATAGTATTAATATTAAAGCTTATGGTATTTATTATAATATTCTTATTATCAAAAATGGTAATAGTTCTATGAAATACTATCTTTAATCTTAGATTTAATCCTATTCTATATATCCTTTTCTATTTTCTATTTTTAATATTTTATATTCTCTTGTGCAGATTTTTAATATATATTCATTAGTTGGATCTGATTGTTTAGTATATATTAAAAAATCTCTTATTTTCTTTAAATTCATCATACCATTTGGTTGAAAACTTAATGAATAATAATTAAAACCATAACAATGATAACCTTTTGGTAACATATAACCTTTTAAATAAGGTATTACATAATTATGATATTCAGATGGCAATTCTGGTAATAATTCATTTCCATTTATCATTATATTTAAATAATTTATTATATTTGCTTCATTATATATAATATTATTTTTATATATATTTGTAAAATATAATGATAATAATGTTAATTTACTCGAATATTTTAAATTCAAATTATTTAAATCCTCATCTATATAATCTAAATATTTACTATCTAAATACATTGCTAATCTTACATTATATTTACTAATTATTGGATGAGCACTCATTACTTTATATCTATTTGAGTTTGCTTGTATTTCTGCATCAACTAAATTATATATGTATGCATCATTTATATTATTTGATAAATATTCCTTATACCAATTATCTTGTTCTACTGTTGTTGTATATCTTTGCGTATTATTTGTTGTTTTTGTTACAAAAAATATTTCTATTGTTCTATTTAATAAAGAAATATGATTATATTCTTCTGCTTTATTTAATAAATAATTTTGATAATAATATAATGGCATAATTAATGTAGTTGTATTATTAAATTTAGCTAATACTTGTGGATCAACTGTCATAAATGAATAATTAATATCTACTGATGGAATAACATAATTTGTATAATTACTATCGGCTATATAATTTGTCATTAATGATGATAATTTATTTAATACAAATTTAATTTTAACTGTGCTATTATTCATATTACTAACTGGCATATAATGATATGTTAAATGTGTAAAATAAAATGGAATAACTAAATTAAATGTTATACTATTGTCTGGATTCTTTCTAATTATACTTGCCTTAAAAAAATCTTCTCTCTTATATTTCTTCAAAAAGTAATAACCATATATTGTATATACATCCTTATCAATCTTATCTATTATCTGATCATCTATTGATAATTCTAAAGATTTAAATAAATCAACTGCTAATGTTTGATTCCAATTTATATCATAATATTTCTTATCTATAATTGTATTAGTAGTTGTTACTGATGGAACTGGATTAAAACCAACATTTGGATAAGATTCATTATATAATTTAATATCCATATATTTAAATATTAGTATAACTTTGTTTGTTAAAATATTTTCTTCACTGTTATATTTATTAATACTATTTAATGGATATGTAAAAATATAAGATTTATCATCAATCTGTTTATAATATTCACCTTTATCAAATGTATAATCTGTATTTACTATTGTTACTGAATTCTTTACACTTAAATCACTTGAATATATTATTAAAGTTTTTGGTTCTATATATTTATTTGTTCCAACTATCACATAATCTGATTGTATCATTATTATTAAACCTTTCACAAATACATAATTATCTACTAAATAAATATACTCATCTTTTTCATAATTTGTATAATTAAATTTGTAATAATATTTTGCATTAAATTCTTTCAAATTATTATCTAAAGTTTGTATTATTGGTATAAAATATGATGATCTATTTTGATATGTATTATTGTTAATTGTTGTTACTAAATATTCTTGATTATTAATTGGTTCATTTATTATATGATTTGTTGATATTATTGTTTGTCTTAATTTTATATTTTTTGTATTTATATTTGGTTCAGTTATTATTATTAAATATTCTGTTGTAAATTTAACATTTGCTGTATAAATATTATTATTTAAATCTACTAATTCATAATAATTATTATCATTTACAATATCAGCTGGTATATTAGTAATTAATGTCTCATTATTATATGATACTATATCTAAAGTATAATCTTTTATTAAAGTCATATCCATATTATTCAAATCATTTGCTAATTTATATGTTGATAAACTAAATACTATATTATTATCTGTTTTTATTATAGTTGCTTCTATTTTATCAAAATACATTAAATCAGTTGTTGATATTTTAAAAGTATTTGATGTATTATAAATATATGTATTTAATGGTGTTATAGTATCAATATTATATGGTATTGATTCATATAATCTATAATTATGATTAATTGTAATTGAATCAAATGTATTATAAGTTATTCTAATAGAATTATCTGTTAATATTATAACTTGCGATATAGTTGAATCAATATTCGAATTTATTGAAAATGTCATTGGTAAAGTTAAATCAGTTTGATTATAATTTATTGGATTTATATTTCTATCTAATGTTAAATCTGATACATAATTATTTGTCTGTTCATATGTTAATATAGTTGTAAAATTAATAACATTATATAATTCATTTGCTTTTATCTTCAATTCTTCATCTATATAATAATTAGTATTATCATATAGTATTTCATATATGATATTATTAATAGAAATATAATTAAAATTACTATTATAATTTGTTGAAAATGTTAATAATGTTAATTTATTTTGAATTGTTGCTTTTTTAATAACTACTTTATCAATAACTTTTATAAAGTTACTTGAGCTTGTAATTGGATTTGGAAAACATATATTATTTTCATCAATTAATAATAATTTATCATCATTATAATATAAATTATAATTAGAATTTAATTCATCTGATGTTGTTATTATATATATATTTCCATAATTAATTTTATTTGTAATTGTATAAGGCTCATTACATAATATAGATATATCAATTGGTTGAACAATTTTAGTTGAATCAAATGCCAAGCTATCTGTATTTATATAAACATTTTCAATTACTGGATCTATAGTATGATTATAGTTATCTTTAATATCAATTGTATAAGTGTTTGATGATTTAATTAATTCAGATGATTCAATCATTTGATTAGTTGGATTCAAAAATTTAACATTATATTTAAATATATTATTTGTTTCAAGTGTATTTATCTCATTATCATTTGCAGGTTTATTATATAAATCTTCTTTTATATTTGCTTCTACATACATTGTATCTAATGAATTTAATTTAGGTAAGTTTATATATTGATTTAATCCATTTATTCCAAAATATCTTGTATTAAACATATTATCAAAATATTTACCATAATAAGTTTTTGATGAATCTAAATTAACTATTCTATTAAATGTAGTTAAATTATTAAAATTATTTCCTTGTTCTTTGGTAATATTATTATATAATTTTCCAATATAATATTTAACTGAATCCATATAATTATAATTAATTGGTAATGTTGTTTTCTGTATCATTGTATTGTAATAATCTTGTAAGGTTATAATAACATTATTCATATTTGTTCCAAATAAATTTGTTATATTTGGATCAATTGGTATTATTGATGGATCTCTTCCAACTGTTATATATGATTTAGTAAATGTAATATTATAATCTCTTGATAAATAATTCTGTCTTACATAATGATTATCAACTAATTTAAAATTTTCTGGATATAATGTAAATTCATTTTTAATTATTATTACATTATTTTCAACAGTCCAATCATATACACCATTATAACTTTCAACTATATTTTTAATGATTCCTATTATATTATTCCAAAAATACTTTTGAGTTATATAATATCCTAATTGTTCTAATAAATATTGTTCTACTAAATATAATTCAATCATAATATTGTAACCAGTTGTATAATTAAACATAAATTTCTCAAATGTTTTAATATTTGTTATTTCATTATCAGTAAAATAAGATGAAGAATCTATTTGATAATAATTTTTACCATCATATTTTAAATCATAGTTTGATAAATATGTTTTCATTCCATTATTAAATCTAGTTGATACTAATGTCCAATCTCTCCATGGCTTGTATTCATTTATAATTGAATTGATACTTATTCCTTCATCATTTAAATATATTTCTAAAGATGGAACTGTAATTGATATTTCTGGATCTATTAAATAATAATCTAATATATTTGTAAATTTTACCATTATATTATATAAAACTTGTGATGATACATCCAATATATTATATTTAGTATTCAATATATATTGATTTGTATTTGTAATTGTTGAATAATGAATTAAATTACTATAACCAACTGATGTTGAATCATCTAAATCACCTATATTCACTAATGTATTATTTGAATCTTTTAACTGCATTATAATATTATTATTTGATTTTAATAAGAAAGGATTATTACATTGGGATATTGTATATGTATTTTCATTAACAATTGTATCTAATGTCGATGTTTCCATATTTTCATATTCTGATTTAATTGTTCTATCATTATAAGTTATTTCATCAATATAATTTACATCTATAAAATAAAATTCAGTTATTTTATCAATTAATTCATCCACATATAAATAATAAATTGAATTAACATATGTTAATGTGCATGGAATACTAATATTCATATTATTATTAATAAATAATTTTTTATTATATATCATATCCATTGTAAAATTAGTATCTAATATATTAATCTTATATTTCCATTTATTTGAACTTTTAACTGGCTCGCTTATTAAATTTGCTTTAAAATGAACTGTTGTTGTCATTGTATTTTTATCAACATTTAATGGTCTGTATATATTATATTCTGGCTTTAACAATATTATATTATTCTTCTTTGTTATTTGACAAGGTATTACATTATTTAAATAGAAAAATGATGTTGTTATATCATGAAAATAGTTTGTATTTGTAATTTTTATTATATAATTACTAACACTAATATCAATATAATATTGAAATATTGTATTATCAGTAGTTATTTCTTGTAATAATACTTTACCACTATTCATTATATTTAATTGATTTTGAGTATAAATTGTAGTAGTTGCATTTAAATTAACTGGTATGTAATTTTGATAAAAACAATATCTAGTAAAACTAATATTATTTAATGCAAATGAATCTAATAATCTAAATAATTGATTTGAATTCATACTATTATTTAAAATAATTACATCATTTTGATTAAAACAATAAAAACATCCAGGTGATTGACTACTTTTAAATACAGTTGTTAATGTGCTATTTGTTGTATTTATTATTTTTGGATAATCTATTCTATTTGTTTCTCTTAATAATTGTTTATTTGAAACTAATAATTGATCATTTATATTTCCAGATGATATAATTATATCATAATAAGTTGATTTAAATGGATTTATATTACTTGGAATATCAATATATAATTTAGTCAAAGTTATATTTATTATAGGATACCATACATCATTGATTAATATATTATTATAATAACAATATTGTAAATTTGTAAAATTATAATTATAATCATTTGTTAAATAAATATATGATAAATCTGTATTAATTTTACATTTTATTTTTAATGAATGATAATTATTTGTAATAGAAGTCTGATTACTATTTTCAATAATAATACTATTATTAAAATCATGTTTAATTTTCATACTATTTATATTAATTATTTTAGCTGAATATGTTCCATTTATTATATTTGTTTCAAGTAAACCATTATTAACTCTATATATAGAACCTAATATTTCTATCCAACCATATATATCTACATCTAATGTATTATTACTAATAGTAATGTTTTCTGAATTAAATGGTTGATAAGGAATATAAACTGTTATATTAGTTGTAGCTGGATTTGTATTAAATGTAATATTATTTCCATTTAATTGTGTAATTATAAATAAATTATTATTATATACAATTCTCATATTTTGACTTAATAAAACTAATGTATCATCATAATAAAAATTACCATTTGTATATATTAAATCAATATTACAACCATCTGTTAATTTATAAATATAATTTGATTTAGCTTGCCCTGTATATATTTTAAGAACATTTGTATCAATATAATAATCGCCAATATTTAATTGATTTGATGATTTCCCATAAAATAAATTATTTTTAAGATCTTTTGATTTGATTAACTCATTTCTTGTTAAATAATTTGTAAATACACCAAAACTATAATAATTATCAATTATATTTATATAATTACCAGAATAAATTATTGTTCCAATATAACAATTATAATAAGATGACCAACTATCTACTTTTATTACATTTGATCCAATTTTAATTATTTCATTTCTTTGTAAATTATTTTGATCTATATAAATATATGCAGTTGTAAAGTTTATTATTACATTTATTGGATTAGATGAACAGTTTATTGCAATAGGTTTATAATCATATACATATACATCACCATCATTTATATTCATATCATATGATAATTCAATACCAGTATCTGTATTTTTAACTTTTTCATTATAATAAAGAGTATTATTATTTATAAAAATAAAATAATCAAACTGTTGAAGATTTAATTGATTAATATATTTTGTATTAAAACTATCTACAAAAGTTATATATGACCATGTTTCTAATGATGATTTTATATTCTTATTTTTTAAAGTAGTAGCTGATATTGTTGTATAATTTGATTGTTTAGATTCTGAAAAATTTAAATAATTATTATTCTTTAATATTAAATTTATAATTGAAGATGTAGATATAGTTGTTAAAGTTGTTAAAGTTTTAGTAAAATATTTTGAATCGGCATAACTAAAATTATAAATAATATTATCATTTGTAAAAGTATGAACAGTATTTATATAATATGGTTCTACTGACATATTTCCATCAATTAATAAATTATTATTAATATAATCCCCAATATATACCCAAAATATTATTTTTTTATTAGGATAATTATCATTTATTATTTCAACTTGTAAAAATGTATTTTTAACAACTGTTTTATTTTCTCTTTGCACTAATATCTCTAAATAACCTCCTAAATTAAAAATAGTAATTAAAAATGAATTACATTTAAAATTTCCTGTATAAGTTGTATTAAAATATATACGTGCTTTTGAAATAGCTATATTGCTTGCATTAAATTCTGCAGTTGTTACATTTAAAATACTATCTTTTGGATTTCCTGATGGATCTGTTAAATAATAATCATATTGTGTAGATGTTTTATTACTAAATGCAAAAGGTCTATTGTAATAATTTGTTCCATCTGTTAATACAATATTTGTTTTTACAATATCATATGAAGGTTCAAGTGTAATTGTAGTGCCTGATACATTATTAATTAAATTATCATTTGCTAATGAATTAGTATCAATTAATGTTGTAGATGGTAATGTTATAATATTTTTAAACGGATTAAAAGTAACATTATTAATAGTATTGCTATTTCTAAATATGTCAGGATGTTTATAAACTATTGGTTTTAATCCAGAATCATTATAATATAATAAATAATTACCATCTGGAATAATAATTGTTCCTATATCTTTTAATTGAATTTCTAAATTATTTATACTGATCCAATTATCTTTATTCTCAACTCTATTAATTCTATCTAATATATTATAAAATGATACTGTTGAATTTATTAATATAGGTGACAACGGTGTTGTATCATCAACTACTTTTATTAATGTTCCAGTTATATTAGTTGTATTATTTAAATATATGAACATATAATTTAAATCAATATAATAATCATTATATCTTTGATAAGTATTATTTACATTAATAATAAATTTATTATATGTTATAAATGAGGATGCAATATTATAATTATAAATACTTGTTTCAATAATATTATAACTACTTAATGTAAATTCATTAATAAAAATAACATCTTTATTATTAATTAAATATTCTGTATATATATCTGTTAATATGGCAATTCCATAAATAAATTTCATATTTATATTTGGAATTAATAATATATTCATTAATAAATACATTGTATTTCCAACTTTCTTTAAATATCCATTACCTCCATTTATTCTAATTATATAATTTATATTTTCAGTAAATAATTCCATATTATTACATGTAAACTTATAGTAATATAATTCTCTTGGCATTATATTAAATGTTACTGATTTAGTATCACTTATTTCTAATTCTTTACAATTATAATTAATACCTTTACATGTAATATTTTCTGGTAAAGTTGTAGTATTTATTACTGATAAATCATCTGTTACAATTATTGTTGGCATAGTAGTTGTTGTATAAAAATTATTATTGACTATTGATATAGCACCAATTAATTTATAATAACAATTCATATTATCATATTTAGTTTTATCATAAATCTGTTTATATTTATAAACATCGGTTGAATCAATATATAATGTTGAATCTATTGTGCTATAATAAATATCTTGATCATTTTTATTAAAAGTTAAATAAATATTATCTGATGATGTATTTGAATAATAATTATCCCATGGAGTTGGATAATTTAATTTAATATTATATCTATTAGTATTGCAAATTAAATGATTATAGTTTCCTTTTATTTCATATTCATTTATATATTTTTGTGGAAAATTTTCATTATTAACAACTTGTAATGCTGATTTATTTAAATCTAAATTTTTTATCATATTTAATGAATATCCACTATATCTATCCAAATAATTAATTACAACTGGATTTAATTTAATATATGGTTTATAATTATGCCATGGTGAATTACTTACACCTTTATTATATTTTGATATATATTTACTAATTGTTGTTTTATCAGTAGTCATTACTAAATTATTATTTGTCGTAAAATTATATAATCCTAAGCCTAATGGAGTAAATGAATCAAAATCTATTAAATTATAATCATCTAATAATATATTATATAGTGATAAATTTGATGTTAAATGAAATTTATTTAAAATAGCTGAATTATTTGCAATATTTGTTAATGTTGTTCCAAATTTAATACCAGAATTGATATAATTTAATATTTCAGTATGAGCATTAATATATTCTTTATTAGAATCTTCTATTATATTTACAACTGAATCATAAATACCTTCATAAATATTATTATATTCTGTTAATGTAATTGATTCAATATTACTAATTAATTCTGCATTTGCTAATATATTATCAGTATAATGAATAGAATTTAATTTAGTTATTAATTTTGTATCATTATCTATTGTTTGACATAATTGATTACCATCTAAATTATATATTTTAATTATTGGCTGATTATTAATATAAACTTGAGATGTTTGATTTTCATATAATGTTTTCATTTTTGGAATATTAGCCATTGTATATATATTTTCAATATATGTAGGCCCAAAGAAATATTTCCATTTAATTATCATAGGTTTTTGAAGAAAATAATCATTTGCTTGTAAATTATTTGTATTTAATGAAGAATATTTGTATAAATTTGGTAATGTTCTATTTTCAAAAAATTTTAATGTAATATTATTAGCTGTATAACTTTCTGTATCATATACATAAATATATAAAATTGGATCATATGGTAATGGTTGGCCAAATAATACTTCATCAATTACAACTGATTTACCTGAACTTGTTTTAATTGTATTAATATTAATTTGTGTTAATAAATCACTATAATTAAATAATGGAGAACCGGGATTAGTAAAAGAACTTGTTAATAATTCAATATAGGGATATGAATCTTTAATAGGTCTATTACAATATGAATCTAATATATTTACTGATCTTATTTGTAAATTAATTTGTATTAACTCTACTGTATCATATGTATAATAATCAAAAGGTATATCGCCAATTATAATTCTATTTACACTATCATATGTGCATTTATAACTTGTAATTATATTATTTTTAATATATTTCATAACAATAAAATCAATATTAAGAGTGCTTAATTCTAATTTATTATATAAAGTAAATAAATTAACACCAGTATTTTTATCAAATACAATAATTGTATTAAATTGAACTGGAATTCTATTATCTGGGAAAGATGTTTGATCTTCTACTGTTACTATTGGAATAGATTGTTTTATAGTTTCATTTAATATAATTTCATCTTTATTAAAAGTAAATCCAGGATCTTCATATGTTAAATATAAATAATTATCATCTATTGAATAATTTAATATTTGTAAAAATTTATAAATTCCTGATAATACACTTATTTGAAATTCAACTAAATTTGTTTTATAGAATAAATAATTTGTTAATTCTTTATTAATTCTAATTATATTTCCACTATTTAAATATGTAAATAATACTTGTGTTGATGTATTTGTAAATTTATATTCATTGATTATTTTTAATTCATTAAAATATTGACTTGTATTAATATCTGTATTAATTGCATTTGTATAATTTACTATATTTGTATTTGTTAATAATAAAGGTGATAATGAAATAGGAATATAAGCAATATATGTTTCTAAATTAAATAACTCTAATAAATAATCTCTAATTAATCTTCTTGTAATATAATATAATAAATCAATATTGTAATAAAATAATAAACCATTAAATTCAGATAATGTTTGTAATTCTGATATATTTACAAATCTTTGATATAAAAATGAATTTATCTTATTATACAAAAATTTTAAGAAAGCATACTCATTATAATATTTCTTTTTAACACTATCATAAAATTTATTTATTATAACTGCAAAAGTATTAAATAAATCCATAGGAAGAGTTTCTATACTTTGAATATATTCATAATTATTAATTATTTCATTTGTTTTTTGAACAAATTCATCATCCGCAAATCCAATATCACTATTTTTTAAATTATATCTATCTGAAATAACTTTTAATTCAATCCATAATTGTTTTATTGATGCAATATCCGAGTTAAATGTTAATAATTTATTTCTTATTATATTCTCTTTTGAATAATAATTCTTTTTGTATAAATAAAATAATAATACTTCTAAATCATTATTATAATCTAATTTTCCTAAATTTATTAATAAATTATTTGTCCATTCTGCATTTGAATTTGTATCATTATGATCTACATTTATATTTATCTCATTTAATGTATTATTTTCAGTATTAATTATCATATATATTTTCTCTAAATTAGTTGTATTTGATGTATCTGCTAATTTAAATTTATTATATCCACCCTCAAATACATATGTAACTGATATATTATCAACTGTTTTTAATACCATATTAGTTGCTAAATCAAATGGTAAATTCAATGAAGCAATATTAACTGCATAATTTGGATAATATTGTTGGATTAAATTACCACCAAGTGAATCAACATCTATAATATTAGAACTATTTAATGTAAAATTATAAATAGAATCAGTTTGAATAACAGAATATTTTTTATAAAATGCATAAGTTTTCTTAAATGAAGGATTTAAATCAGATACTATATATTCATATACCAATGGTGTTAATGAAATTGCATTTTTTTTAATAGTATTAATATCATTTACAGTGCTTATATTATTATCATTAATATATTTTTCTACTAAATAAACATCAGAATTATTAATTAATCTATTGTTATAAAGAACTTGAAACTCTTGTGCCATAATATTATAATAACTACTGTCGATAGTGCTATCAAAATCATTTATATTTTGAAATTGATTAATTAAATTATTTTCAATAATAGTTGTAATATAGTTATCATAAGAATTTTGTGTTAATAAGTTCTGTTTATATCTATCTTTGCCATTTACAACTTTATTTAATGTTAATTTATCATATGGTTTGGCTAAATTTAATAATGTAGGAATAATATCATAATTATAATTAAAAGAATATAAAATAATATCAACATCATCTGCTATACATATTTTAGTTAAATTAACAAAATAACTTTTAATATCACTAAATTTTAATTTAAAATAATTATATATTAAATCTGGATATTGTAAAAATATAACAGGTATTAAATAATAAACATTATCACTTATTACAATATAAGTTAAATGATCATCAAATATCATTTCATTTATATTTGCATTATTAGTAGTAGTAGATGAAGAAGATGTTATATTTTTTACCATTTGAAAATATGGTATATTTACTGTTAACCAAACTTTTCCTAATAAATTTATATCTTTTGGTATTTTCATAAACGTTGTATCATCCCATTTCATTGGAATACTTTTTAATGAAATTTCATCTTTTATAAATAATTCAGTTGCAACATATACTTTTCTAAAAAATGTTAAATTATTTACATCTGTTAATATACTATCTAGGGCAGTGCTTAAATATAACTGCATTACTGCTGGATTTGAATAATTAAATGATGACATGTATCTTGCTATTAGAAGAAAATAGATTTTTTTTCTTTATATTTATAATGAGTAAATTACAAGCAATTATTCTTGAAGGATGTGGATATTCACAAGCTCTGGTTGAATTATTAACAAATTTTAATATTTCTTTTGAAAGAATTGATGTTAAACAAAAAGATAAAGAAGAATATAAAACTGCTTTTATTTCTACTTTTCCACAATTATATTTAATTGTTCATAATGAAAAAATATTAATTGGTGGATATGATAAAACAAGTTCTATTATTGATTTAATTAAAAATAACGATTTTGATACTATATTAAAAGAATTATCTAAAGAATTTCCTGGTTTAAATAAAAAAAATAAACTCAGAATTATTCGAAAATTTATGTAAGCACTTCATGAAAGGACTTCATAACAGAAGAACTTTATAAAAGAAGGACTTTATTATTTTTAAATGTTCCAACAATCTGAGATTTTTTATTATATACTTTACCATCTACTTTATTTTCATAAAAATATTCTACACCATTAATAATAATTTTATCTAAAAAATTTTCATCATCAGTTTCAGTAATTGGATCTAACTCTATTTCTTCTTCATTAGTTAAATATTTACTTTTTAACATTTGTAAATCTAGCTTTTCACCTTTAGCAATATTTTCAATTAATTTATGCATTTGTTTAAGATGCTCTTTTTGAGATTTTTTAGATAATGATTGAATAATTTCTAAAAACTTTAATGATTGTTGTTCAATTTTGTCAATATTTGATAAAGAATTCATTTTTATAAAACAATAATAATTGTTTTATAATAATAATAAATCAATTTTTATAAAACCAATCCAATGGATTGGTTTTATAAGTTTTAATCTGGGTTGCCATTATTTTCCAAAGGAAAATAATTGCTCCAGATCAATTTTTCTAATAATAAATTCAATCATATGATTGAATTTATTATGGGAAAGTTAATAGGGAAAGATAGAGTTTTTAGAAAAACTTTATCACCCTATCAATTTTTATTATTAATAACCAAGTGCAGCAGATCCATTAAATATTTTGAGTAAATTATAACAATAAGCAAATACACGTATATTACCATTTTGAAAAAATGATAAATATGAATCACTTGTATTATTATATTTACCTAATGATACTAATAAATCTTTTGAATTTATATAACCTAAATTTATAGTTCCAGATGGTTGAGTTTCATTTGGATTTACACTAAATGTATAAGTATTTACACCATCTGGTGGACTGTTTGTAAAATAATAATAAGGTTGAATATAATTATAAAAATATCCATCACGTTCTTGAAATCTATTTTTACCATTTAATTGAAATGATGAATTAATAACTGGATTATCACTTCTATTTATAAAATTAGCATAATTAAATATATCAATTATACTCCATGTATGAATATTTAAAAAATTTATTTGTTGTTCTGTTGTATCAGTATCTGATTTAAATTCTTCAATTGTGGTTGACATATCTTCATATGTTATTTCATTTTTAGTTAATATAACATTATCTGTTGTTGCTTTTGCAATAATATCTCCAAAATTATTCTCAGCGAATAATATTAAACCATTTACTTTTGCTGCTAAAGCTTCTAATTTTGCATTACCACCAGTTATAGTTTCTGGAACTTGACCTATATTTACATAATTTGTATTAAAATTTATAATTGGATTATTTGGATCACTTGCATCTAATCCATCGCGAGTAATTAACCATACTAATTTTGCAAAATTTTGACGAGCTAATTCCCAATTATCATCACTAGCCCAACTCATATATTGATGTCTTTCAGCATAACGATTTAATTGAACATACCATATTAAATATTTAGTTGGTTTATCAAAAATTAAATTAATTTTTGTATCTATTTTATTAACAACATCAGTCATATCTTGAACAACTTCAATTAAATATTCATGATTATTTGTTTTAAATAAATTTCTTTCTTTTGTTTCTAAATATATGTAGTCGACTAATAAATAACCGGATACAATATTTGGTAATTCCGATGACATTGGTTGAATATCACCATAATAATTAACTACATCAATTTGATTTCTAAATGTTATAGTTACTTGAAAATTTTGATTTACTAAAGAACATATAGGAAATGCAGAACTAGTGTTCTTACCAACCCAAAATTCTAATGGAATAAATAATTTATAAGGATCATGATTATAATCTATTTTTTTTAATCCAGCTACATTCCCTATCATAATATTATAATTCTGTTCTTGACTTTTATCTTTATTCATTCTTTGATAAATATCTATCCAATCTTTATAAACTATATCTATATCACTTTGACCTATTGTTATTCTAATATTATCTATCATTGCATGACCTATTCTATCAACATACCCCCATTTAGTAGTTGATACTATTTGTTCTAAATTTACAACCAAAACTAACCTAGAAATCAAATCACCAGTTTTTTCTAATGTAGCTGTTGCAGTTGATCCAAAATTAACAACTCCGCCATCAAAAGCAACTTGAACTGTTTCAATTGAAAAATTTGTATAGCGCATATAGTTTTTTTTAAATAATGTTATTTCAGGATTACCTGTTAAATATATATCTTGAGAACTTAATGCTGCTAATTGTAATAATGCTCCACTCATTAGTATAGCTTATAAAAAAATGTTTAGAACATTTAATATTGATATATTAAATCTATATCACCATCATGTATTTCTAATACATTATAACAAAAGGCAAATATATGTATATATCCATTACCATATGTATTTATATTCATTACTGCTGTATTTAAATTTTTAAAATTTATTATACCAGATGGTTGATATTCAGATGGATATAAGGATAATGACCATGTATTTATACCAAAATCTGGACAACATTTATGAAATTGATAAGGTTGAACATAATTAAAATAATTATTATCTCTTGATCCTGATGAAAATACATTCTTTGTATTAAATTTAAATTGAACATCTATTATCATACTATTATTTCCATCATATGTAAAATCTGTAAATTTATCACCAGTTCTATTTATATTATAAACAGCCCAATATAATTCTTTACATGGTAATGTAAATGGTAATCTAATTGATTTAACACCACTTGTTATTAAATTTCTTTCAAAATGTTGTGTTACTTCAATTAAATAAGTTAATTTATTTTGAATAAATAATCTATTTTCAGTAGTTTCTAAAAATATATAATCACCCCATATATTTATATTTGTAAAATCACCAGCAGGTGCTTCTCCTACTTGTATACAATTTTCTTTTTTCTCGAAAAAGAATTTTAATTTAATATCTTGATTATTTCTTATTGCATTTAATGGCAATGATAAACCAACATTTCTACAAAATGAAAATGGTAATGGAATAATCAATTTATGAGGTTTATTACAAGGTAAACCATTTGAATAACCATTTTGATATGTTGTCCCTATCATTTTATCTAAAATTGATTTCATATCATTTATATGAGTAAATTCAGTAAATAAATGCATACCAATTCCATATAATCTATCAATTAATTTTTTACCAATATATAATTCAACTCTATTAATTAAATTAAAACCAATTCTATTTGTCCAATAACTATCTGTAAGATTTTCATCATATGGTAAAGTTAATTCTAAATATAATTTATTTACTAAATCACCTGATTTTGTTATAGTAACAATACTTGTATTACCAAATCCAGGATTATCTGTAAATGGTAATTGTATTGATTCCATTGCAAAATTTGTATAACGTTTATAAATATTTTTAAAAAAAGTTATTTGTGGGTCTGCCATTAAAACTATATCTTCTGCACCAAATGCAACTAATTGTATTAATGATCCTGCTTGACCTCCAGATGAATTATTCATATTAAATTATATTATATTTTATTCTCTATAACATGATTTTAATTCTTACATAAAATTAGTATTAAAACTACAAACAATGTTGAAAAAATACTTACAAATGGATTAACACAAAATGTATCATCATTATCATAATAAATTGGCATTAAATAATATATAATATATGTAAATTATATATTATTTAATCAATTTTTATAAAAAACATTAAAAATGTTTTTTATAAAGTTAATTGGGAATACCATTCTTTTCCTAAGAAAAAGAATTGCGCCCAATCAATTTTTCTTTGTGGGATAGAAATCAATTTTTCTTTTTATTATTTATTATAATGGAAAAGAATTACAAGAATAAATATTTAAAATATAAAAAGAAATATCTTGATTTACAACAAAAAGCACATAATTTGCAATTAATCGGCGGTGCTACTTGTCCTAATATTGGTTTTAGACAACATAATACTGAATGTTGGCATGATGCATATTCTACTATATTTTTATTTTCAGATAATGTAGCTGATCATATACAAAGAATATTTGATTCAACTGATTCATATAAATTTGATTTAGAAGACTGTATAAGATCAGCATTAACAAAATTTTCATTTCCTTTGCCTTTCAATATAGAAAGAGATGATATTGCATTATTTACAAAATTAGCAAGAGAATATGTTCAAAATTTATATGCCAGATATAATAATGAGAAATTAAATCCATATCCATATAGAAAAATGCCCAAAACATTAACAACAGAACAAATTAGATTTGCATTAGAAGTTCAACCGACAGGCTCTACTGGCAGACCTAGAAGAAATAGTTATAATGAATCATTATTATGCACTAAAGCATTATTTGATTTTACAAATATTAATTTAATTAACCCAATACCATGGGCTGAACAAATACATTTAGGAAATAATTTACATTATTTATCTATTAGTAGTTTAGTTAATTTCTTTTTATTAAATTATTATCCAGAAACTTTAACATTTACAAATAAACCAGTTACATATTTAAATTTTAAAATATTTGATCTATTAACATTATTAAGTTTTCCTACTCCGATAGCTATATTAGATAATGCAGATTCTATTATTTTACATTTAAATGAATTATTATCATTATTTAATAGTGATCTTTGTGGAATAATATGTTTCATGGGGCAGAAAGATTCTTATGATTTTGAAAACTATAAAATTCATAATGATATTGGCCATGCAGTTTCATTTTTTACATGTAGTGGAGAAGATAAATTTTATGATAATCATGGAATAGATACAAGATATGATATTGATGAAGAAGAACCTACTTCTTATCCTATCGAGGTCAATAAAGAATCTACAGAAAATGATATACATTTAGTATTTCAACCTCGAGCTAAAGAAACCATGAAAACATTTATGACATATAATTGGAAAGACTATTTTCAGGGAAAAATGAGGTATTTTATTGATAAACTAAAATTCTTTAAAACATCATCACTAAAGGATAAAGAACTAATGGATGAATATAGAAAATGTTTATTATCATTTTCAGACATATTTACTGGTGCATCAAATACACCAAAATGTGGAAGAGAATATTTAGAAAATTTTTTCGTAAAGGAATTAAAATTTGTAACGAGAAATAATTATGAGAAAGAAATATATTTATATAATCAAACAAATCCACAAAATATGTTATTTATGTATTCTAATAAAAGAATTGCAGATTTATATTTAGATAAATTAAATTTAGTAATTACTAATAATAATTTAATGATAATAGTTCACTTATTAAATATATTTCGGGCTAATAATATGAAATTATTCGATTTATTATTAGCTAAATTAAAAGAAACAAATAAAGGAAGCACGCATTTAACCACATTATTATCTTTTCTCGGGTTATAAGTGTGTTATTTGCAATAAAAACAAATATTAATAAAAAATATTATTAAATTTAAAAATATTTTTTATTTAAATTAATGTGTTATGTGCAATGAACAGTTAAAATGAATTAAATTCATTTTAACTCTTGAGTATTACTAAATTCGCGTAGTGAATATAACTGCACATTACCCTAATGTATCTATCATATCATTTGCTTCTTTTAACTTGTCTAGTATAGACACTTTATTTGATTTAGATCCAATCCATGCTTTTTCTAATTTTGGATGTTTTTCAATCTTAAAAAATTCTCTATATAATTCTTTCTCTTTATTATAACATTCTTTATAATATACAACATATTTTTTCATCATATCATTTGTTATTCCTTCTGGTAATGGTTTAGCTGATTTACTTCTAGCACGACGTTCACCATCTGATGATTTGGTATTTTCTTGTTGCTCTTCACGAGTTGCAATCCGAAGATTATCAAAACAATTATTTAATTTATCTCTATCAATATGGTCGACACTTTTATCCATAGTGCCTTTACCATTTCCATAACAACCTGTTATAACTTGATGCATATATAGATTATTACTTCCTTGAATATATCCATTTGGATGAAAATACCATGTTAATTTTCCAGAATTATTTTGTTCAAATTCTTTTATTTTTTTAAATGATTTTTTACATAATTTAATTAAATTATCTGGTTCACAATACATTAATAATATATTTTTATTTTTATCAGGATCAAAAACTTTCCATATTCTATTTTTCTCAATTTTAGCATCTATTCCTAATTTATTAATATGACCTCTGTATGTTTTTAATAATTTATATTTTTCTTTAATATAATTATCTTTTAGTTTCATTTTAATTTTATTTTTTCTTTCAATTTTTTCAATAAAATTTGTATTATTCTTTTTATTTAATATACAGATTTCTTTGGCTATTTCATCAGTAAAATCGATAATCATTTCATTTTTTATATATTTTATGTTAAATTTATCAATAATTGTATTTATATTAATTTGTTTTTTATTATATTGTGAGATTAATTGCCAATGAGATTTAATAAACGTGTAACATAATGTTAATTTATAACCTATCTGATCCTCATAATATTGTATTTTATTATATTGTTCTTTAGATATTTCTAATAAATAATTATCTGAACAAAGAATAATATATTCTATTTCATTTGAGGAATTTAAATATATCCAATATGGATTATAAAATTTACCATTAACTAAATGTCCTTGATTATATTCAAGTGTATTATAATATTTATCTATTATATCTTGATATTTATGATTATTTATTTTAATAAATATATTACATTTTCTTAAATCATATATATTATCATTTTTAATACTTATTTCTATTTCTTTACCAAATAAAAAATTAATTAAAAATCTTTTTTTATTATGTGATTCATAATATGGATATTTATTTATTTTACTATCATATTGCCATTTTTTATTAGTATTTATTATATATTCAATATGGTCATCATCTAATATAAAATTTATATTACAAATACTTAAAGATATTTGTCCATTTAATATAGTTGTTTTTATATTATTATTCATTAAATAATAATATAAATATCTCTTTAAAATAAAGTAATTCAACTTTTTAAATATTTAAACCACTTAATTGCTTTAATTCGAATACGCGAGGCCACCCATTCCACTAGCGACACGGAAGACGTTGTATGAGAAGGCGTAAACAACGAGGTTGCTGGCACTGGCATTCGAGGGAGTGATTTCGAGGTTAACGTTATCAATGCGCGATAAGTTGCACGAGCCCGAGGGTTGGTGTTCAGCGGGTTTGATAGCAAACGAGTAAACGTTGATACCGAGATCAGGTTTGCATTCAAAGTGTTGGTAGGGTTGAACGTAGTTGAAGTATGTGCTGTCACGTTCAGAGAAGCGGTCTTGACCGTTGAGGCGGATCTTGGCCGAAGCAACGTTCGAGCCATCCGAACCATCAGTGAAGTCAGTGAACTTGTCACCAGTGGGTGTAGCCTTGCGAACAGCCCATGTGAGGAACTTGGTGGGGTGGTTCATGGTGAGGCGAACACTGTTGTTGTTGGTGCCAGTGAGCGAAGCTTCTTGGTTTTGGGTAACTTCGATGAGGTATTCGTGGGGCTTTTGGGCAAATTCCTTGCGTTCTTCAGTATCAAGGAAGATGTAGTCAGCCCAGAGTTCGACATTGCTGAGGTTGCCAGTAGGCGAGCCAGATCCAGCATCGAGGAGGTTAGCGAGGGTTTCGAATTCAATCCAGAGTTCGACTTCGTGGTATTGGAGAGCAATTAAAGGAAGAGCAAGACCAGGGTTGCGGCAGAACGAGAAGAGGAGAGGAATGTTGAGG